>Ga0224501_10000090_pt1 | contig 100480 bp, 82 predicted proteins | sample SF_Oct11_sed_USG_4_FD_169105 | JGI IMG/M metagenome (GOLD analysis project Ga0224501, IMG submission 169105) | Sediment microbial communities from San Francisco Bay, California, United States - SF_Oct11_sed_USGS_8_1 | ecosystem: Environmental > Aquatic > Marine > Sediment | place: USA...
CCGAGAGCGGATCATGACTCCCGCCGAGCACATCTAGATGTGCTCGGCGCGAGTGCTGAGCCGATGATCGGGGTCGATACGATGCCAGATGCAAGGACGGCCTCCGCCGGAATACTCCGTGTATTTCTAGGGGACCGGACGCCGCAGCTGGCGCCGTAGCGGTCCCGAGAGCGGATCATGACTCGCGCCGAGCACATCTAGGTGGTGACAAGCAGTGCCGGCCTGAATAGGGTCCCGGTGGCTGGTGCGCTCAAGGCCCGGCCGGTCGGGAAGAAGTGCAGGGACCGCGCGACGTAGTTGAAGGCGAGGACGAGGAGAGGCCGACGCTTCCCTCCCCTCCGCAGCAGGAGCGGACGCGTCAGGACCAGACGCCCACCGTGATCGCGCCGATCCCGGACTTCGAGGCGTCGAAGCCGCGCGAGGACGACGACGAGCTGACCCAGCCCTATCCGCTGGAGCGCCGCGTGGTGAGCGCAGCAGCGGCCACCGTGCCTCCCGATGGGGCCGAGCCGGGCGCCGCCAGAGCGCCCCAGGAAGATCGCACGGTGGTGGGGCCGCCTCCCCGGGAAGCGCTGGTGTGGATGAGCGAGCAAGAGGGCCGCTCGAGCAGCCTGACGATCACGCCGCCGGCTCCCTCGGAGGGCGTCGAGCTGCCTCACATGAAGCCACCGCGGATGCCGGGAGAGCCCGCGCAGGGCGCGACCGGCACCTCGAGTCTGGCTCCGGCCGAGCTTCAGGCCAGGGCCACGGGCGCCAAATCGAAGGCGCCCTTGTTCCTGCCCATGGCCGCCGCAGCAGTGCTGCTGGCGCTGTCGGTGACGCGGCTGTCGCAGTGGGCCGATGCCGAGCAGGCCGCGGCCGGCGAGGCAGCCGCGAAGCCGATCATCGTCCAACCCTACCAGGCCCCTAAAGCCCCCGCGGCCACCGGGGCTGCGCCCCCGGGTTCCGAACTCGCTGCGGTAGACCAAGCGCAGGCGCCAGCGGAAGCCACACCCGAGGGCCAGGCTGACTCTGATGGCCGGGCTCGCGCCAGGCGGCGTCGTCGCGCCTCCCGACCGCAAGCCACCGGGCCGCGACCCGAGCAGCCGCCCCGCAGCGAGGTGGTCGCAGCGCTCAAGGGCCTCGAAGACGCGGTGCGGGCCTGCGCCGGCGGCCGCCACGGCCGGGCCGAGGTGGAGCTGACCTTCCGCAGTGAAGGGCGCGTCTCCCACGCCAACATCGGTGGCGACTTCGCCGGCAGCGTCGAGGGCAGCTGCATCGCCCGCGCCGTACGCAAGGCCCGCGTGCCGCCCTTCACAAAAGCGAGCGTCAAGGTGTTCTATCCCTACTCCTTGTGAGCGCGATGCAGAATAATCCCCCCGCTCACCGAGCGACGAGAGGACTCCCCATGCGTTTCAAGTACGGCTGCAATCCCCACCAAAGCTTCGCCCAGGTGCTGCCCCTGGACGCCGCCAAGATGCCGGTGGAGGTGCTCAATGGCAGCCCCGGCTTCATCAACTTTCTCGACGCCCTCAACGCCTGGCAGCTGGTGCGCGAGGTGCGCCTGGCCCTGCAGCTGCCGGCCGCAGCCAGCTTCAAGCACGTCTCGCCAGCCGGCGCCGCCGTGGCCACGCCGCTGAGCGAAGACCTGGTCCGCTGCTACGAGGTGGAGGGCAAGGAGCTGTCGCCAGCGGCCACCGCCTACATCCGCGCCCGCGGCGCCGACCCCAAGAGTTCCTTCGGCGACTTCGTGGCGCTGTCGGACGTGGTCGACGTGCCCACGGCCAAGTTCCTCAAGCCCCTGGTCTCCGACGGCATCATCGCCCCCGGCTACGAAGCCGGCGCCCTCGAGATTCTGAAGAACAAGAAGAAGGGCGGCTTCATCGTGCTGGCCGCCGACCCCGACTTCGTCGCGCCCCAGCGCGAGGGCCGCGAGATTTTCGGCATGCGCATGGAGCAGGATCGCAACGCCGAGGAGCTGGGTCTGCAGCACCTCAAAGATGTGGTCTGCGGTGAGCTCAACGATGGAGCGCGGCGCGACCTCTTGCTGGGTCTGATCACCCTGAAATACACCCAGAGCAACTCCGTGGGCTACTCCCTGGACGGCCAGATGATCGGCATCGGCGCCGGTCAGCAGTCGCGCGTGGACTGCACCAAGCTCGCCGGCGGCAAGGCCGACATCTGGCAATTGCAGCGCCATCCCAAGGTGCTGGGGCTCAAGTTCAACAAGGGCATGGGGCGCCAGGATCGCATCAATTTCCGCGTTCGCTACATCGAAGGCGACCTGCTGCCGGCCGAGGAGCGCGCGCTACGCGCGGCCCTCGACCAAGACTTCGAGCCGCTCAGCGCCGAGGAAAAGCGGGCCTGGCTCGACAAGGCCGGGGGCGTGAGCCTGACCTCCGACGCCTTCTTTCCCTTCCGCGACAACATCGACCACGCCAAGAAACATGGCGTGGCCTTCGTGGCCCAGCCGGGCGGCTCGGTGCGCGATGACGAGGTGACCGAGGCCTGCCGCGAGTACGGCATGGCCATGGTGCACACCGGCATCAGGCTATTTCATCATTGACCGTTTTTAGTCGGATCACGAGAACCCATGACCGGCGCGGTGCAGCCGCAGGCGGTGAAAGGCCACCTCCACCAGCGCGTGGTCGATGGCACCTGCGGCCACCATGGCGTCCACCTCGCGCAGCGGCTGCAGCAGCACTTCGATGTCTTCGCCGGGGTCGAGCGCCTGCTCGGCGGCCAGGCTGCAGCCTTCGGCCACGAAGATGTGGAGGCGGTTGCGCATGAACGCAGGGTTGGGGGCGATGGCTCCCAGTGAAGTGATGCGCTGGGCCACGAAGCCGGTCTCCTCGCGCAGCTCGCGTTCGACGGCCGTGCGCGGGGACTCGCCCGGGTCGACGATGCCACCGGGGATCTCGAGGGTGACGGCTTCGGAGCCGAAGCGAAACTGACGGATCATGACCACGTCATCGGTCTCGGTCAGCGCCACCACGTTGACCCAGTCGGCGGTCTCCAACACCACCGCGTCCAGCGGCGCTGCGGTGCGCGGCGAGACAAAACGCTCGCGCTTGAGGGCGAAGATGGGCAGACCCAGGACGGTTTCTTCGGAAAGGCGCTTCCAGTGTTTCGGCATGGCGTAGGGCTCTGGAGCTCAACTCAAATGGGCGTCGACGATGGCGGGCGCGGCCGCGGGCAATACCCCGCTGACCCAGGCCAGGTCGATGGAGGTGAAACGCTCGCGGATCTGGGCACAGTTGTACACCGACCACAGGAAGCGCTCGCGCCCGATGCCCAGATCAGCGACGCGGTGGACCGCTCCGGCGCGCCGCAGCACCTCGCGCAGCCAGGCGGCCTTGGGCAGCATCGGCCCGAGCGTGGTGCGCAGCTCCTGCCAGAGGTCGGGCTCGCGCAGGCGGGCGACGGCCTCGACCAGACGGCGGCTCTGGGCGGCGTGGTGCTCGGCCACCGAAGCGCCGATGGGACCCCAGCCCTCGCGATCCAGGGGTAGCGGCGCGTCGTCGAAGCGCGGGGCCTCGAGGGCCAGCACACGCTCGTAGAGGGCGGCGGCGAAGATGGTGCCGACGCCCACTTGGCGTCCGTGCAGGTCGTGCTCTACGCCCTCGGCGTCGGCCCGCATATCCAGGGCGTGGCTCAGCAGGTGCTCGCCGCCGGAGGCCGGCATGCTGCTGCCCTGCAGCGACATGGCGCAGCCGGAGAAGACCAGAGCCTCAAAGAGCGCTGACACGGCGTCGGCCTCGGCGCGCGCCAGCGCCTCGGGGCGCGACAAAAAGCGCCCCTCGATGCCGTCGATGATGCCCGCGATGGCCGGGTCAAAAGCCTCGCCGAAGAGCAGCTCATTCATCTTCCAGTCGACCGTGCTCACGGTCTTGGCGAGCACGTCGCCCAGGCCGGCGCTGGTGAGGGTCGCTGGAGCAGCCGCCAGCACCGCCGGATCGGCGGCCACGTGACGATGGGCGCGCGCCAGGATCAGGGTCTTCACGCCGGCAATCGCGGGCGCCACGTTGGCCGCGGCGTAGCCGTTCATGGAGGCGGCGGTGGCGAAGATGGCCGCCGGCTTGTCCGCGTCGAAGGCGACCCACTTGCAGAGGTCGCTGATCACGCCGCTGCCCACGCCCAGCAAGTAGTCGCAGCCTGAAGTGCGCTCGGCGAGCCAGGCGCGGCTGGCTTCGTCACAGCGGGGCCAGTGGCCTTCCGGGTCGGGCAGCAAGAGGGGCTCAGGCGACAGACCCCGGGCGCCCAGGGCCGCTGCGCAGCGCTCGCCGGCCGCCGGCCGCGTGCGGGCGTCGAAGACCACGGCCACTCGGCGCGCGCCGACGGCAGGAAGCTCGCCAACCAGTGCTGCGGCCAGGCGCTCGGGAGCGTCGGCACCCAGAATCAGGGAACGGGGCAGCCGGTCGCGACGCCCCGCCAGGGTTGAGGTCACGGCGGGGCCGAGGGCGTCGAAGAGTTCCATCGCCCCCCAATCATATCGCAGGTCGCAAGCGCACCCCGCTGACGCGCCCGTGAAACCTACCGCGCGATCCCAAAAGCGCCGCTTCGGAAGCCGAGCAAGCCCCAACAGCTGCGACCCGATTGATCTAGATCAACTCCCGGACACCGGCGGTTCATGGCCGCATGAAGGGGTACTCCTCATCGTCATCGAGGGCTTCGGAGATGAATTCGAGTTCGCGGCGGATGTCCTCGAGGCTGCGCGTACGCTTGAATAGTAGCATCGCGCGGTCCACGAGCGCCCGGGCGACGGCCTCGCTCTGAACGCCCTGGCGTTCCGCCTCGGCCAGAAGGGGGACTAAATGTTGGTCAACGAGTCGGTACGCGCTCATGGCTGATACGAACCTGGCATGGCACAGCGGGATGTAGGTGTGACATACCAGGGGTTGGGCGGCGCGCATAGCGCGGCCGCCGCCCGATGAGCCGCGCGTCGGGTGCTACCGGATCAAAGTAGCGTCTGGCCACCCGTTCGCGGTTGCGCATGGGCAAGCCGTGCGTAGGTCGATGATGCAGGTCAACTCGTCCACCCAAGCCCGAGAGGAGCGGTAGTCGTCATGAGCAATCTCGAAGGCATCGGCAACGGCGGCAAGCTGCTACAAAAGCACACGGCATCGCACCACTGCGTCGGCTGTCCCGCGGCCGGGCGAAATGTGCTCGAAGGGCTGCTTGGCGAATCGTCTGCCAGTTGCGGCTTCGATTCGCTGGCCGTGGAAGCGCGCTCCACGCTGCCCGCCTCCTGGTTGGGCCGCTATGCGTTCGCCATCGTGCGCCGGGGCTATTTGATCCGGCAGCGGACCGACGCCGCTGGGCGCACGACTTCAATCGACGCCATGGGTCCCGGCTGCTCGTTTCCGCTGGACCGTCAAGGCAGCAACCCGGAGGACAGCAGCATCTCCGGCTACGCCGTGACGCGCGCCCTGGTGTGCCTGTGCGATGAGGAGACCATCGTCCGCGGCCTGAGCGAGGGGGGCGATACGGCGGTGCACGTCCATCAGCTCGACGCTGAAGTGATCCGCCGCATGGAGCGGCTGGCCGACGCGCGCGGTCGCGGCGGAGCGGCCTCCAAGGTCGCGGCCCTTCTGTGCAGCCTGGCCGACACGCTGCGGCCGGGTGGCGATGGCGATTCGACGATCCCCGCAGAATTCCTGCAGCGGGATCTTGCGGGGCTTTTGTCGATCCGCCACGAGTCGGTCTGCCGCGTGATGCGCGACTTCGCCAAAGAGGGACTCATCGAACGCGGAGACACCGGCATCCGCCTGACGGGCCGCGAAGCGCTCCAGGCGATGTAGCCGTAGCAGGCGTCAGACGTGACTCCTCAGCCCTGGCGGCCGTGCTCGATGAGGTCGGCCAGGGCGTCGAGTGCGTCGGTCTGCGTGAAGACTCCGATGACCGCGCCGTCGCCAGCATCGTCCGTGATGAGAGCACAGCCGTACGAGTGCTCGAGCATCATGCGCACCACGCGCTTGAGGGCCATGGTGGGCGGAACGGCGTAGGGTACCGGGGTCATCGCCTCGATCACGGCAACCTCGGACAGTCCCCGCGGCGACAAGCTGCGCACCTGGGAGATGTCGCTCTCCGAAAGCACACCGATGGCATGGCCACCCTTGAGCACGGGCAAGTGGCGGACGCCGAGTTCCCCCATCTGCTCTGCGGCCTGCTCCAGGGTGGCGTCGAAGGCGATGGTCGCGGGACAGGGCGTCATGTAGCGCGAGACCTGGGGCTCTCCTGGCTGGACCATGGCCTGTGCCTCCCGTGTGGGCGCTGCCGACGGCGCCGGCCTCAGCCCTCGGCCTCCAAGAGTTCGACCACCAGCGTCATGAAGTCGCTCTCGGTAACCATGCCGCAGAGCTGACCCGCATCGTCGACCACCGGCAGGCAGTGGTAGTCGTTGGCCGCCAGCAGCTTGGCCGCCTCGGCCAGGGACGTTTTTGGCGTGACCGTGCGCACCTCGCGCGTCATCACGGAGGCAACGAAGGTTTGGTGCTTGTCGCGGCTGTCCATCTGCTCGTGAAGGCGGTCATGGTGCAGCTGACTGGAAGTCACCGCCAGCAGGTCATGGCTGCTAAGCACGCCCACAACCTTGCCGTCGTCGACCACGGGGGCGTGATGAATGCCCAGATTGCGCATGTCCTGCTGTGCCGACCACAGATCGGATTCCTCATTCAAGGTGATCGGATTGCTCGTCATGATGTCGGCGACTACGCGCATGTCGGTGGCCTCTCGCTTCGCGGATTGCTCTCCCGAAGCATACACCGGGAAGCTCAAGCAATGGCCGTGCCACCGAAAAGTCGCGCTTGAACCGCGATCGGGGCGCAGAACTTTCGTTTTTCGACCGAACGCGCGCCAGTTGTGCGTGCTACCGCTCTAGACCCTACACAAGCGCATGCGGAGGATGAGCTGCGCAAAGCTGTTGTGAATCAGGGGTTTGCGAAAAGCGCAGGCGCACCAGGAGGAGCGTTGAGCCTTTTCGCGAGCGCCTGAACGCAAGAGATTTGTGGAGATCGCCTGTAACATGCGCTTGTTTAGGGTCTAGATGTGCTCGGCGGGAGTCATGATCCGCTCTCGGGACCGCTACGGCGCCAGCTGCGGCGTCCGCTCCCCTTGAAATACACGGAGTATTCCGGCGGAGGCCGTCCTTGCATCTGGCATCGTATCGACCCCGATCATCGGCTCAGCACTCCCGCCGAGCACATCTAGAGCGGCGCCACCGGCAAACGCACGATGAAGCGTGCACCGCCCAGGTCGTCGGGCTTGGCCAGGGCGAGTTCGCCACCGTGGGCGTCAACCACCTTGCGACAGAAGGCCAATCCCAGACCGACCCCGGAGTCCTTGGTGGTGACCAGCGGCTCGAAAAGACGTGGGATCAGGGTCGCGTCGACGCCGGGCCCAGAGTCGCTGACACGCAGCTCCACGCGGCCATCGCGGCCGGGCACCACCTCCAGGCGCACCCTACCCTCGGCACCGATGGCCTCGACGGCGTTGATGAGGAGGTTGCTCAGGACTTGCTCGATCTGCGCGGCGTCCACCAAAACCCTGGGCAGGTCCGGTTCGATCAGCAGCTCGACGCCAAAGCCCAGCTCCTCGAGTAGGCTGGCGGCGGCCCGCTCGGCCAGCAGCGGCGCCGCCACCGGCAGCACGTGGGGGGGGCGATCGCGCACGATGTCGAGCATGCTGCCGATAATGCGGTTGGAGCGGCTGACCTGGGCGCGGATCTTGTCGACGTGACGCCGCAGGGCCGGCTCGGTACCGAGCTTGCGGCGCAGCAAGTAGGCCGACGACTCGATCACGCCAAGGGGGTTGCGAAGCTCGTGACCGATGGTCGACGTCATTTGGCCAAAAGTCGCCAAACGCTCACGGCGCTGCAACTGGGCGCGGTAGTCCTCGCTGTAGGTGTGCAAAATGATTGCGAGTTCAAGATCCAACAGGCGGTTGATGGCGCGGACGCGGGCGGCTGTAACAGCGTCGGGGGCGTCGTCTTCGAGCGCCACCAGGACCAGACGCTCTCGCACCAGAGCCATGGCCGTAAAGTTATACTGCTGGGGGAGCTGAATGCGTACATGCACCCGGCCGATGCGCGCGCGCTCTTCGAAATAGTGTTCGTCCCAGGGCCCCGTCAGGCAGCTCCTGAGCCAAGCCTGCAGCGTGCGCTTCAGACGTGAGATCTGCTCCTGGCCACCGCGAACCACGGCCACCGCCTCGGAATGCTCGACGACGCGCGCGTAAAAAGATTCGACGATGGACTCGACGTGGGGCTCCGCCAGCGTCGAAAGCTCGCGCAGGCGCGTCTCGTCTTCGGAGTCGAAGCGCACGTAGCGCTTGAGCTCTTCGAACATTGATTCGGTGGGCATGGTGGCTGGCTGCGCGGCGCTCCGGGGGTGGCGACGTTCGCGGGCTCGAGAGTAGCCGAATTCCTGCGCAAAGCCTCCCCCGGAGATGCTGCCGGACATTGTCGATTGCCGGTCATTCGACGGGACGCAGGCCGGGGCGGCTTCTGGCACGATGGTACTCACCGGTAACAACAAGCGATGGCCGTGATGGACGACGACGATGACGAGAAGCGCTGGGAAGCGGTGGCCGCGCGCGACGCCACGGCCGATGGGAGCTTCTACTTCGGGGTGCGCACGACCGGGATCTTCTGCCGGCCGGGCTGTACGGCACGTACGCCGCGGAAGGCGAATGTGGTGTATTTCGAGTCCACGAGCGCGGCCGAGCGGGCTGGCTACCGGGCCTGCAAGCGCTGCCGGCCTCTGGATGCCCCGTCCGAGCGGGCGCTGGCCGCGCGCATTGCCCGGGCTTGCCGGCTGCTCTCGCGGCAGCAGCCCATCGAGACCCGTGAGCTGGCGGCGCTCCTGGGCATGAGCTGTGGGCACTTCCAGCGCCTCTTCAAACGTCAACTGGGAGTCACGCCGCAACAATACCGCAGGCGCGTGCGCTCGGAGCGCGCTCGGAGCCTGCTTTCGGAGGCCAGCTCGGTGACGGACTCGCTGTACGAGGCGGGCTTCGAGTCCAAGAGCGCTTTCTACGCTAGCCTGGGCGCGGAGCTGGGGATGCGCCCGGCTGCGGCACGGGCCGCCGGCGATGGTGAACTCATCTACTACACATCACGGGACTGCTCGCTCGGCGTGGTGCTGGTCGCGTGGACCACCCACGGCGTTTGCAGCGTCACCCTGGGCGACGCGCAGGAACCGCTTTTGGCCGAGCTCGAAGCCTGGTTGCCGCGGGCGCGCTTCGAGGCCGGCGAGGACTGCGCGTGGGTGATGGCGGTCGTGGATGCGGTGGACGGCAACGGCAGCGGCCAGGCCCAGCTGCCCCTGGACATGCGCGGAACGGCTTTTCAGGAGCGCGTTTGGCAGACGCTGCGCAGCATTCCCGCGGGCGAGACCCGGAGCTACCAGCAGATCGCCGAGAGCCTGGGGCAACCCGGGGCCGCGCGTGCGGTGGGCGCGGCCTGTGCCCGCAATCGACTGGCTGTGATCGTGCCGTGCCATCGCGTGCTGCAAAGCGACGGCGGCCTCGCCGGCTACCGCTGGGGCAGGCCCCGCAAGGAAACTCTGCTGGCGCGGGAGCGGGAGCCGGAGCGGGTGAAGGGGCGCAAGCGCTGACGCCCTGCGGGTCGGGGTGTAGTCTCGAGAGCGTGGTGGAAGCAAACGCACCCGCGCTGCTGCTGAGCGACCTGGACGGCACACTGCTGGACTCGAACCACGCCCTGCGCCCCCGGGTGCGGGCCGAGCTGGAACGCATCGGCACCTCGGGCGTGACCCGAGCCGTGGCCACGGGCCGCTCACTCTACGCCGCCCAGCGCGTGCTCGATGCCTCGACGCCCATCGACTATCTGATCTTCTCGTCGGGCGCTGGCATCGCAAGCTGGCCAGCAGCCACGATGATCTACGCACAAGCCATGCCGTCGGCTTCGGTGGAGCGGGCTGCGGCATTCTTCATCGCCGAGCGCATGGACTTTCTGGTGCACGACGCGCCGCCTGACAGCCATCGCTTCGCCTACGTGGCCTTCTCGAGCCCCTCTCCGGTCGATCGCCGTGTGCAGATGTACCGCGAGCATGCGCGGGAGCTTTCTGTAGCCGGCGGCGCCATCGCGTGGCCGGGGACGGCAACTCAATTGCTGGCCATGCCGCGCGAGGGCGACCACACAGAGCTGCACCGGCGCGTGCAGTCGGCGCTTACCGCACAGCAGGTCGTGCGCACCACCTCGCCACTCAACGACGGCTCACTATGGCTCGAGGTCTTTCCGCCGCAGGTCTCAAAGGATCGCGCAGCCGCCTGGCTGGCGGCCCGGCTCGGAATTGACGGCACCCGAACCTACGCCGTGGGCAACGACTTCAACGACGAAAGTCTGCTGTCCTGGGCAGCGAGCGCACGCGTGGTCGGCAATGGACCGGCGAGTCTGCGCGCTCGCTTCGGCAGCGTACCGAGTAACGACGCCGACGGCGTGGCCCATGCAATCGCCGCCTTTGGCCTGTAGGCAGGCGCAGGCAGCGTCCAGGCATCGCCGTCAGCGGTCGCCGGTAGCGAGTGCGGCCCCGGAGCCGAACGCTCGGGTGTCAGCAATGGGCGATTCGCTGGTGACGGGAGGAATGTCGTCGCTCTCGGCGGCATGCCGGCATCGACCTCCCGCGCACAGGGGCGGGCGCCGGCCCGATCCCCCACCCACGCGCGGCGCTCCCCGACGCTGAGGGCCTCGCCCCGCAGCAGGAAGCGGCCACCGCGCCCATGCCGCTTCTCGAGCACGGCGCCTTTCGGGTAGACGACGCGACGTGCTAGATGTGCGCGGCGGGAGTCATGATCCGCTCTCGGGACCGCTACGGCGCCAGCGGCGGCGTCCGGCCCCCTTGAAATACACGGAGTATTCCGGCGCAGGCCGTCCTTGCATCTGGCATCGTATCGACCCCGATCATCGGCTCAGCACTCCCGCCGAGCACATCTAGATGTGCGCGGCGGAAGTCTCGCACGTCTAGCACGCGCCCATGCCAGCCCCCTCTCCCGCAAGCGCCCGCACGAGGCTGCTGTGAGCGCCGACTGGGCCACGCCTCCCATGGCCACCTGGGTGCTGGTGGGCGCCTACCTGATCGACCGCTTCTGCGGCGAGCTGCCCAATGCCGTCCATCCGGTGGCCTGGATGGGCAAATGCGCCGCCTGGCTGGCCTCCCCCTTGCATCGCGCGCCGATTCCGATGGCCCTGCTCGGAGGGGCCCTGGTCGCACTGATTTTGCCCGCCGCTAGCGCAGGCGTTGGCCTGCTACCGCGGCTTGTCGACCCGCCGCTGCTGCGCGGCCTGCTCGAGACCTGCCTGCTGTCGACGGCGTTCGCCATCGGGGCGCTGGGCGCGGCCGTGCGCGTGGTCAGCGATGCTCTGCGCGCCAGCGACCTCGGCTCCGCCCGCCGCGCCACGCGGGCCCTGTGCAGCCGCGATCCGAGTTCCTTGACCTCTAGTCAAGTGAGCGCGGCCGCCATCGAGTCAGCCGCCGAAAACACCTGTGATAGCGTGGTCGCGCCGCTCTTTTACTATGCGCTCTTCGGGCTGCCGGGCGCCTGGGCCTATCGCGCTATCAACACGCTCGACGCCATGCTCGGCTACCACGGCCGCTTCGAGTACCTTGGCAAGGCCTCGGCGCGCCTGGACGATCTGGCCAATCTAATACCCGCGCGCCTGACCACCACGCTTTTGTGGCTCGCGGCACCGAAGCGCTCGGCCCTGCGCGTGTGGCGACGCGACGCGCACTTGACCGAGAGTCCCAACGCGGGCCATCCGATGGCCATGATGGCGGGGCTCTTGAACGTGGAGCTTCAGAAACCCGGCGCCTACCGCCTCGGGAGCGGCCTGCCAGAGCCCCGGAGCGAGGACGTGGAGCGCGCTCTGCGCATCGTGGAGCGGGCCTCGGGCCTGTGGGTCGTCGCCATCGCCGCGCTGTGCTGGGGGCTCGCTTGAGGGTCGCGGCCGAACACGGTGGCATCGATGACGCCGAACTCGCGAATCTGGGCGTCGACCCCGCCCACGTGCTCGACCTCAGCGTCAGCATCAACCCCTTCGGCCCCTGCACGGCTGTGGCCCAGGCACTGGCCCACGCCCCCTACCACCGCTACCCCGACCCCGAGGCCCGCGCCTGCCGACGCACCATGGCCGACGCGCTGGCGACAACTCCCGAGCGCATCGCCGTCGGCAACGGCGCCACCGAGCTGCTGTGGGGCCTGGTCGGACTGCTCGCGCGCAGGGGCCGTGGTCCCGCGCTGCTGGCCGAGCCCTGCTTTGGAGAAGTGCGAGCCGCCTGCCGGGTCCATGGCGTGCCCGTGCGCGCCATCCGGGCCGATCGGAACGGAAACATCGCTCGCGACCTCGACGCGCTCGCTGCCGCGGCGCGCGAGCAGCCGCCATGCCTGGTCTACCTCTGCAACCCCAGCTCCCCCGACGGTGCGATCACGCCCATCGACGAAGTCGCGGCCTTCGCCCGGACCCTGTCCCCGCTACCGCTCGTGCTCGACGAATCCTTTCTCTCGCTCAGCGACCGCCACGCTGACCTGCACGTGGCGCTTCCTGAACATGTGGTGCGCGTGCGCTCGCTGACCAAGGACCATGGCATCCCCGGCGTGCGCGTCGGTTATGCGCTGGCGGCTCCCGAGCTGGTCACTGCGCTCTCGCAATGGCGGCCGGCCTGGACTGTCGGCGCCGCGGCCCAGGCCGTTTGCAGCGTCGCCCTCGAACAGCATGCCTTCCTGACCGACAGTCGCGTGCGCTTGCGGGGCGAACGCGCGGCGCTCTCGACGAGCCTGCGCGACCTCGGCCTCGAGTGCTTTCCGTCGGGGGCGCCCTATCTGGCGTTTCCCTACCCCGACGCGCGCGCCCTTCGCCGACACCTGCTGCGCGAACACGCGATCGCCGTGCGCGACTGCAACTCCTTCGGCTTGCCCGATGTTGTGCGCATCGGCGTGACGACCGCAGCCGCCCGCGAGCGCTTGCAGACCGCGCTCGAAGCAGTGCTCGCAGGTGCGGAAACGAGATAGCGCGAACACGACCGTCGATTTCCCTGGGTCGGCAAGGCCCAAATGGGCTATTACCCGTCTTCAGAAGGGGCGTCCGGTGACAGCAACCGGGCCGGGCGACCGATGTGCTGTGGGGGCTGCCCGAAAGGCAGTGCTCCCCGTTCGACTCCATGGAGAACTGAAATGCCTCAAATGCAGACCATGTTCGCGGAACTCAACCAGTACACGACGCCCGAGGGGATGCTGAAGCTCAAGGGTCAAGCCAAGGGCGGCCAAGCGCCCACCGAGCTGCGCCAGCGCATCACGGCGGGCAGAGGGCGCGCCGACTTCGCCAAGGCGATCGAGGCCTGGCCCAGCGGCATTCGCGCGATGATGCGCGCGCTGATCAACGACAACCTCGAGCGTGAGGTGCCGCTGGGCATGACCTGGATGTGGAAGCCGGCCAAGGACTACGAGATCCAGGTCTGGGAGGTCGCCGACTCCGCGACCACCCACGGCGGCATCAGCGTTTTGCTGGGCTCGCCCTTCCCCATGGAGGATCATCCCGTGGACATCGGCAAGCCAGCCCACGCCGTCTCGCCAGCGACCAAGCTCGCGCGCGCCATGCGCAGGAAGGTGGTCGCCAAGCGCGTTATCAAGAGTGCCACGCAGAAGGGCGAAAAAAAGGGCCCAAGGAAGGCAACAAAGAAGCGGCGATCGGTCTGAAAACACCGTTCTGCTCCGCCGCGACCTCCGATGCCACAGCAACGCCCGTAGACGGGCCCACCGGCTGCCTGCACGGCAACGCGACGACTCAAAGCCAGCACATACCGCCATCGTAGTCCTCGATCACGAGGCACGACCCCTCACCGCAGTCCGACAGCACGCAGTGCCCATCGAAGCAGATGGAGAACGTGTAGTTCGGGTCGGGCCCCGGATGGAACAGGCAAGGGTACGAAGGATGGCCTTTCCAAATCTTCTCGGCGTCGGCGAGGTATCGTCTATCGATGGGATAGGCCTCGGCGCCGCAGGGAAAGCCGACAATTGCGCAGTCGGCATCGACCGAACACGCGTCATGCTGCATCGCGAAGAGACGCGTTGCTTGCTGGGCGATACAACACTCCAATGGATAGGTGTTGCCCCCGTAGTCCACACACGCGTCCGTCTCGGCGTCGCGATCTGCCTCGGCTCGAGTGCCGCCGTCCATGGTCTTTTCTGACGTGGCGGTCGCGCCGACGTCGCCGCACGCGACAGTCAGAACGACGAGTGTAAAGAGAAGGGCTCGCATGAAAGTCCCACTCGGGGGTGTAACGGCTCGGGGTGGGCGCTCGTGCTCGCCAACCGGCATCGGCAGTCGGGCCAGGTAGACCGCCGACAGCGCCAGGGGCCGCAGCGCGGCGTACCAGGCTCCCTCGGAGATTCGTGTGAGCATTGATCGATGGGCCGCTCGCTCTCCTCAAAGTATGAACGCGGAGTCTCGGGCATGCGAGTGCACGGCCACCCTACGACACGTATTCGGTGCCCGAATACGTGTCGTAGGGTGGCAAGGCAGAGCGGCGCCGTGGCGCTTGTGAAACGCGGCAGGACCGATACGCGATGGCTCGCACATGGGCGCACGCGTACCAGGCCCCTTTGGCACCCACGACCAGGAGACGCTCCTGTGCCGGCCACGCGCGCCCGAAGACATTGTTCTCACTCACCGCGGAGTCGCTGGCCAAGTTCGCCTACGACCAGCGCACCAATTGGCCGGGGGCCGTGCAAGACTTGGGGACGGTTGCCGCCTACCCGCGTGAGTTAGGCGCCGATAGCTTCTACGTGCACAAGGGCAAGGGTCCCGGCAAGGCCGGTAAGCTCTACCTCGTCTTCAAGGGCAACCCTCGCAAGCCGGGCCTGCGCAATGGCTTGTGGCAGATGGTGCGGGTCAATGGCCCCCAGTCACCTGCGTCGGTAGTTCTGGGTAAAACTCGGCGAGCAATCGGCGGCCCTCGGCGTGGCGAATCGACGAAGGACATACAGAGTATATTCGAGGAGATCGCCCGAAGGGCGGTCGACGCGGCGAGGGCCGTCGAGGGCCGTCGAGTTTTGCCCAGAACTACCGACACGGGTGACTAGACATGCGGACCCAAGAAATGGTCGAGTGGCCCCGATCTCACGAGCGCACCGCCGGGCTGCTGAACCTCGCAGTCACCAAGGCCAGGGCTGTTGCCGGCCACGGCGACCGTCAGCTCCCGCCCAAACCAGCTCTTGGGAGAGCCAGCGATGAAGCCGGCGGCTTCGAGCCGATCGATGCGCTACGCCAACGACCATCCGCGCCCGAAGGCATCGCCGCCCATGCGCGAAAACCATTCGATCGCGTCTTGCGCGTCGGTGGGCGAAGGCTGACCCAGGGCCTCAGCAAGCCGTGCGTGCTCCATCTGGTAGTACGGTAAGAGCAGCGCGGCGCCGGTCTCGGCGCAAATCGCACGCCCCACCTTCAGGCTCTCCATGGCCTCGCGGTGGTGACTTGCGTCGTTCAACCCGGAGGCCACGGCCCGCACGACCATGCAGGCCGCCCGCGCCCGGTAGAGTGTAGCAGCGCGATCGGCGGCGCGGTCGCGGGCGAAGCGGGCCAGCTCATAGGCCCCCGCCGCGTCGCCGAGCTGCAAGAGCGCTTCGGCCCGGGTCGTCAGGATGCGCTCGCCGAATTCCACGCCGCCCTGGCGTTCACTCAGCTCGAAGGCCCGCGAAAGGGTGCGTTCGGCCCGGGCCGGATCACCGCCGACCAGCTCCGTCACCCCCAGGGCCTCGACGGCGGAGATCACCGCATGGCCGTTGCCCCGGCTTTCCGCCAGCTCACAGGCGAAGAGCGCGAGTTCCGGCAGGTCTTCGATGGGGCCGACGAAGAAGGCAACGTCTGCCAGGAGCGAGACTGCCATCACGGCCATCTCGTCCTGCTCCAGCTCCCGAGCCCGCTGCAAGACCTCCCGCAGGTTGCTGTAGGCCTCGTCGATGCGCCCGAGCCACAGCAGGCTGTGCCCGGCCAAGGCCTGCAGCCACAGGGCCGGATCGAAGTCGAAGCCCGGCACCTCCATGCCCGGTTCGGACCGGAGCCGCTGCATGAGGAGCTCGCCCAGCTCCAGCCCCTCCCGCAAACGCCCCGCGTGGCGCAGCGCATGGCTGAGCATGATCTGCAGCGACAGCACGTGGGCGGGCCGATGCTCGCGCGCTAGATCCACCGCCAGCTCCACGTGGCTCAGATAGTCGGCGGTCGAGTGTAGCGAACACAGCCTTCCGTAAGAGCTGTGCAGGCCCGGCTGCAACGACCGCAAACCCTGGGCTTCGATCAAGGCCTCGCAGCGCTCAAAGAGGCGCCTGGCCTGGGCGCGGTCGAGACCGTGACGCCAACCCATGGACAAAAGCAGGATGCCGGCCCGAAGCTCCAACCGCTGGGCCTCGCCAGAGCCGTCTGCCTCGCTCGCCAGCTGCCGGGCGCGCTGCAGGTATTTAAAGGTCGCCGAGTGATCGCTGGCCTCGCGCGCAGCCCGCAAAAATTGCTCCGCGGCGCCCATCGTCCGCCCCGCCCGCTCCAGATGATGAGCCGCGAGCCCAGCCAACGAAAAGCCCGGTTCATCGCTGCGCGCGAGCAGCGCTTCGGCAATCCCCCAATGTCGCTCACTGCGCGGCGCCGACAGCTGCATCTGGTAGGTCACCTCCCGCAAGAGGCCGTGGGTGAAGGTATGGCTTTCCTCGGCGCCATCCTCGGTGCGCGCTAGAAATTCAGTAGCTCGCAGGCGCCCGAGCGAAGCCTCGAGCGCCTCGCCGTCGAAGCCGAGTTCACGCAAGAGCCGGGTCGGGCAGTTGGAGCCAACCACCGAAGCCATCTTCAGTACTTCCTGATCCTCGTCGCAGAGGCGGTCGATGCGCGCCGCGATCACGGACTGAACGCTGTCGGGGATCACGATGGAGTCGATGGTCGCAGCCGGCTGGTAGCTTCCCGGCGCTCCCTCGAGCAGCTGGCGCTCGCTCAGGGCTCGAACGCTTTCCTCGATGAAAAAAGGGTTGCCGGAGGTGCTTGAGGCCAACAGGTCGCGAACCGGCGCCAGTCCCGGATCTTTGCCCAAGAGGGCATCGACCAGCTCCATCGTTGCTTCCGGCTCCAAGCTCTGCAGCGAAAGAACTTCACAGTGCTCGAGTTCGGCAAGGGGCGATTCGAAATCCGAGCGGTGATTGACAATCAGAAGCGTCGCCCCACCCGGCAAGGCCTCGGCGAATGCGCCGAGAAAAGCCGTGTCCTGCAGATCCATCCACTGCAAGTCGTCGACGATCACGAGCGCGCGCGTGGGCCCCGCGGCCAGCTTGCGCGCCACTTGATGCAAAAGCCGCTCACGCGCTTCGGGATGCAAGCGGGGGCCCTGTGGCCTGCCCTCGAGGCCGAGCACCTCCAGTACCGCCGTCGCCGCCGACTCGCGCTCGCCAAGGGTGCGCACCAGCTGGCTCACTTTCGCATTCGCCCGACCGTAGTCGTCGCCGTCCTCGATGCGGAAGTAGCTGCGCAGCAGCGCCTGCATGGGGCTGCTGCGCAGCTGCAGGCCTTCGGGAGCGCAAGCCGCGCTATGCACGGTAAACTCCAGCCGCCGCGCAAAGTCCGCCAGGGCCAGGCACAGGCGGCTCTTGCCCACCCCCGGCTCACCAACCATGACGATCGCACGCCCACCCCGAAGCCGGCTGGCTTCAAGGGCATCGGTGAGCTTCCGCATTTCTGCGACGCGATTGACCAATGGTGAAAACCCGCGAACCCGAGCCACGTCGATGCGCGACTGTTGCTGACCGCGGGCGCGCAGCATATACACGACCATCGGCTCATCGAGCCCCTTGACGCGCGTCGGCTCGCGCCGCTCAAGCTCGAAATAGCCCTCAACGAGCCGCGCCGTGGTGGGCGTCAGAAACGCGGAGTTGGAATCGGCAAGCGCCTCCATGCGCGCCGCGACCGCGACCACCGGCCCCTGCGCCGTGTAGTCCATGCGCAGATCGTCGCCGATGCGGCCAACCACCACCTCACCGGAGTTGAGCCCGATGCGAACGTTGAAGGAAAGGTCGTGTCGCTCGCTCACGAAACCGGCGAGCGCGTCGATGTGCTCGATGACGTCGAGGGCGGCGGCACAGGCACGGCGCGCGTGATCCTCGTGGGCAATGGGCGCCCCGAAGAGCGCCATGACGCCGTCACCGGTGTACTGGTTGATGCTGCCTTCGTGGCTATGCACAGTTTCGGCCAGCAGCGCGAAGTAGCGCTCGAGCACCTCATGCCAGGCCTCGGCGCCCAGCATCGCCGACAGTGGAAGCGAGTCCTTGACGTCGGCGAAGAGCACCGTCACGTGGCGACGCGAGCCCTCCATGGCCGCCCGCGAGCGCAGGATCTCGTCCACCAAGTGCCTGGGCGTATAGGGCGCCGGGGGCCCGGAGGAGGCCGCCGGCAGCGAAGCGCGCAGGGCCGCTCCACAGGCCATGCAAAAGCGTGCCCGCTGCGGGTTGGCCACCGAGCAGACGCGGCAAAAACGATCACTCACGGCGCGCCGAGTTTAGCCCGAAATCGGGCTGAACGGATCACCTGCCGATGGCAGGTGCCGCGTCGGGTGGCGGCCATGCGGGCGCGCCCCCTCAGCGTCGTGCCGCCGCGAAACGGGCATAACCCTCCGCAATCTTGCGCAGCTCCGGATCCTTCTCGAAGAGCGGCTCGAATTTCGCCCGCGCCGCCTCGCGCTTGGCGGGAAGGTATTCGGTGGGCCACAGCCCCTCGTGGGGCTCGTAACCCTTGAGCACGTTGCGCGCGACGGTGGCCTTGTGGACCTCGTCGACACCGTCGGCGATGCCCATGGTGGGTGCGCTGGCGTACATGGCCTGGATGGGCGTCAGGTCGGTGGTGCCCAGCGAGCCCAGAATGTGCAGGGCGTTAAATGACACCTCGCGCAGCACCTTGGCCATCGTGAACTTCACCGCCGCGATGTCGGTGCGGGTCTCAGCCGTGCTCGATTGGTCGATCTTCCAGGCGGTCTCCAGCACGAAGAGCCGCAGCATGCGAATCGAGGCGTAGGAGTCGGCGATCTTCTCCTGCACCATTTGATGCTCGCTGATGATCTTGCCGTGGGACTGACGACTGAGGGAGCGCTCGCACATCATGTCGAAGGCCAGCTCGCAGCGAGCCAGCGTGCGCATGGCATGATGGATGCGGCCGCCGCCGAGCCGGCGCTGGGCCAGCGTGCGCGCATCGCCCTCGGGGCCGAGCAGGTGGTCGGCCGGAATGCGCACGTTTGTGTACTTGATGTGGTTGTGGGAGCGCGGCTCCGGCATGATTTCGACGCCGGGAGTCTCGCGCGGCACGATGAAGATGCCGTTGGTGCACATCACGAAGAGCAGGTCGGCGGCACGACCGGCGCTGGTGAACCACTTTTCGCCATTGATGACCCACTCATCGCCGTCGCGCTCGGCGTAGGTCTTGAAGAGCTTGGGGTCAGATCCACCCTGGGGCTCGGTCATGGAATAGGCCGACCACAGCTCTTGGTTGAGCATGGGTTTGAGCCAGCGCTCCTTTTGCTCGTCGGTGCCGTAGGCGGCGAGCAACTCCATGTTGCCGGTGTCGGGCGCGGCCGCGCCGAAGAACTGGGGAGCGGCCGGATAGCGACCGATGACCTCGTTGAGCAGCCCGAGCTTGAGCTGGCCGTAGCCAGGTCCCCCGAGCTCACGATCGAGAAAGATCGCCCACAGCCCCTGTTCCTTGATCTGGTCCTGCAGCTCCTTGACCATGGCCTTGACCTTGGGATTCTTGGAGCGAACCGCGTAGGGGAAGACCAGACTGAAGGGCTCGATCTCGTTTTTGCAGAAGTCGGAGACCCAATCGAGCTTCGCTTGAAACTCGGGCTCGGTGGAGAAATCCCAGGCCATGGTGAGTGAATACTCCCGTTTGAGTGGAGGGCAGTGCGGCGACCCCGCGTCGACGTGCGCCGCAGTCTGGTCGAATGCCCGGCCAGTGTCCAGCGGGGCTCGTGGCGTCCCCAACCGGGAGCAGTGGCGTCAGCGTGCACGCTCGCCAGCGGCACACTGCCGAGTCTGTGTGATAGTGGAGCCATGGCGATTTACCTGATCCGGCACGCCCAAAGCACGCCTTCCGATGCGCTGCCCACCGCGCACTGGCCCTTGAGCGAGCTCGGGCATCGCCAGGCCGAAGCGCTCGTGCCCTTCCTGACGAGACTGGACGTGGAGCTGGTGTACAGCAGTCCCTATCTGCGGGCAGTCGACACGGTAGCTCCCTACGCAAGGGCGCGGCGGCTGAAGATCGACACGCTCCGGGAGCTGCGCGAGCGCGACCTGTCGCCCGAAATGACGCAGGACTGGTTTGGCAGTGTCCAGCGCTGCTTCGAGAATCCGAAACTGGCGCTCGGCGAAGCCGAGTCCAACCACACACTGGCTGCGCGCATGCGGCAGGCGGTTTTCGCCATCGGCCAGCGGCACCGGGAACCCAACGTCGCTGTGGCATCCCACGGCCAGGCCATTTCCGCGCTGCTCGGCAGCCTCGACGGGAGCTTCGGCTACGAGCGATGGCGGGCGATGGGACTCCCCGATGTCTTCCGACTGCAGCTACAGTCGGGGGCCCTGACTTGGGACGGCACGAGCTTGCGCTCGAAAATTCACTTGCCGTCATCGTGACCATCGCCAGCGCCTGCCCCCGCCCGAAGCCCGAGTGGCACGAAGTGGCACGCTGCGCACGCCTAAATTCGTAGCCAAACAAGGCCAGCCGTTTTTGGCCACAAAGAACGACCGCGGCCACAGAACCCCGCGTTCTTCGCCCACCACCATGGATGCAGGCGACGCGCGCGGAATCGATTTCGTTCGCTGGCACACAACTTGCTAAAACGCAGGCTCGCTGGTTCGAGGGCAAAAGAAAGCGCGAGCGTTTTCAAAAAACGACGACGCGATCGAAAATTCACCCGCGTTCCGACACCAATAGACATCCGCAGTTCAACTACACAACACGGGTTAGGCAATGGCTAAGATTGACTGGAAGCTGCCCATCAGCGGGCTCCTACTGTGTGCCGCCGTTGGATGCACTGAAGAAAAGGCTCTCGATGCGCCTGAGGTAGCGACCCAGAGCCAGGCGCTTCAAAGCCCGGCCTACGTCTGGTCCAACAATGGCAGCGCGGCCTACGCGTCGGTTTGGGATCCGACCAACTACGCCTACGTGGACGCCTCGGAATACCTCGACCGCGGCGGCCGGCAGGCCTATCTGTACTACTTTGCCGAGAAGGCGGATCCGACCAGCGAGGTCTGCGTCGAGGAATGCGTACCGTGGTGCTTCGAAGACGGTCCACTGCTTCCGGGCATGGGCGGCGCAGGCGGCAGCATCGGTGGCGACGGCGGCACCGGTGAGTGCGATCCGGCGTGCATGTGGAGCTACTGCTACTACGAGCGCTGGAGCTACGAGTACGGCTGGGGCGAGATCCCCGCCCAGGACTTCAATGCCGGCCAGCGGCAGGCCCAGCTGAACACCACCCTTGTCTCGGGCGACAAGTTCTACATCGAGCGCTGCAGCTACGGCGACTCCCTGGGCGGCGGCTGTGAGCCGGTCACCGAGCCCGTGAACGTGAGCGTGAACTGGCAAGCCAATCAGATGTACTCGTCTACCTCGACCGGCACCAACAGCTTCAAGTTCGGACCGATCAGCTACCAGAGCCAGGGCAGCTACCGCAGCACCTCGGCCGATGCTTCCGGGACCATCGGCGGCTTCGCCCTCGAGGGCAACGCCTCGGGCGGTCTCTACCAGAGCCGCGGCACTTCGATTCAGAAGGGCGTCTACATGGACGGCCCCGAGACCGATGGCGGCGTCGACAGCCCGCTGCCCAGGCTGTAGCGACCGCGCGCGCGTCCGGGGCTTTCGTTGGGGGGGGGCCCCGGACGCGCGTCGCCGTGCCTCCTACGGCCTTGGGGGGAAGAGCACCGGCGCGGCGGATGGGACCCGACCGCGCTTTGTGGTTTCATAGGGCCATGCAGAGCAGCAGGCCCCCGGAGGCGCAGCGTGTCCTGGTGGTGGACGACAACGCCCCGCTGGCCGAAAACGTCGCCGAGATCTTCGCCGAGGCGGGTTTTATCTGCGGTTGCGCGGGCGACGGCAAAGCGGCCCGCGCCAACGCCCGCGAACGATCCCCCGACCTGGCCATCGTCGACGTGCGGCTGCCGGGCGAGTCCGGCGTGGCCCTGGCCGCGGATCTGAAGCGCCTGCACCAGGACTGCGAGGTGATCCTGATGACCGCCAACGCCTCGCTCGACACGGCGGTGGCGGCCATCCGCGAGGACGTCTTCGCCTACGTGCAGAAACCCTTCGACCCCGACGAGCTACTGGCCCTGGGACAGCGCGCCCTCGACCAGGTGGCGCTGCGGCGCGAGGGCAAACGCCTGGAGGGCGAGCTGGCGCGCTCCGAGAGCCTCTACCGGGGTGTGGTCGACTCGGTGGAAGCCTTCATCGTCGGCTTCGACCGCGACGGGCGCATCGCCATGTGGAATCGCTCGGCCAGAAGCTCCACCGGCCATGAACTCTCGGCCCTGCGCCACCGCCGCTTCGCCGATCTCTTGCCTTCCGAGGCCAGCAAAAATCGCCTGCAGGAAGCCCTGGGGCGCGTCGACCAGGGGCTGGTCGTCGAAGACCTGGAGCTGCCCCTGTGCTGCAGCGATGGCGGCACCCGCATCGTGCGCTGGCGCCTGTCGGCGCTGACCGGCGCCGAGACCGATGGGCCGCTGGTGCTGGCCGTCGGCAGCGACATCACCGAGCGCCTCGATCTGGAGCGTCGCGCCGCCGAGGCCGAAGCCATGGCCTCGCTCTCGACGCTGACCGCCGGCCTGGCCCACGAGATCAGAAACCCGCTCAACGCCGCTTCGCTACAGCTCAAGCTACTGTCGCGGGGCTCCGCCAAGGTGCAAGATCGGGAGCTTGCGGCCCAGCTCGAACGGCGCACGACCATCGTCGGCGAAGAACTCAGCCGCCTGACCAACCTGCTCGACGACTTCCTGAACCTGGCCAAACCGCGGCGCCTGGAGCTGCAATCGGTGGATACGGCGGCACTGATGGCCGAGGTCATCGAGCTGCAGCGCCCGGCCGCGGAGCAGGCCGGCGTCGAGCTATACCTCGACAGCGGCCAGCGTGCCGCGCCGGGGGTGCTCGGGGACGCCGACCTGCTCAAGCAGGTGCTGGTCAACCTGGTGGTCAATGCCATCGAAGCCCTGTCGTCGTCTTCTTCGCGCGCGGGCGGCCGCATCGCCCTGCGCTGCGAGGCGACCAGCGAAGCGCGGGCCGAACTCAGTGTCGAAGACGACGGTCCCGGCATTCCCGCCGAAGTCAGCGACAGCCTCTTCGTGCCCTTCGTAACCTCGAAGCAGGCCGGAACGGGCCTGGGCCTGACCATCGTCAAGCGCATCATCGACCGCCACGGCGGTAGCATTCACATCGCCAGCGACGGCGATGAAGGCACCCGCGTGCGAATCAACCTGGCCCGCAGTCCAGCATGAGCCACGACGACGCCAGCACAGCCGCAGACCACGGATCCGAGCTATTGCGGCGCCTGGCCTCGGGCATCGAAACCCTGGGCGGCACCGCGATCCTGGTGGGACAAGTGGCGCGCCAGGGCCTGCGCCGTCCCCTGGGACTGCCGGCCATCGTGCGCCAGGTCGAGGCCATCGGCGTGCGCTCCACCAGCGTGGTGCTGCTTACGGCGGTCTTTTCTTCCATGGTGATCACGCTGCAGTTTTCGGCGCAGCTGTCGCGCTTCGGCGCCAAGGAATGGGCCGGCAACGCCGTGGGCGTGACGCTGGCACGGGAGCTGGGGCCGGTGATGACGGCGCTGATGGTGGGCGGGCGCGTGGGCGCGGGCATCGCCGCCGAACTCGGCTCCATGGCCGTGACCGAGCAGATCGACGCAGTGCGCGCGCTGGGGGCCGATCCGATCAAGAAGCTGGTGGTGCCGCGGGTGCTGGCCACGCTGATGGTATTGCCGCTGATGAGTTCCATGGCGGTGGTGCTGGGGGTGCTGTCGGGCGGCGTGATCGCTTCGCTCGAGCCCGAGGTCAGCTTCAATTATTTCGTACAGGCCGCCCTGCGCTCCACCACGCTCTCGGACTATTTTTCGGGCGTGCTCAAGACCCTCTTTTTTGCGCTCAACATCTCGGCCGTGGCCTGCTACCGCGGCATGAATACCCGCGGCGGCACCGTGGGCGTGGGCCGGGCGACCACCGAAACCGTGGTCATCACCTCGGTGGTCACGCTGGTCTCGGACTTCTTCCTGACCAAGCTCTTCCTCGCCTTCGGATGGGGTGGCGGATGAACCCATCACCGACACCGATCATCGAGGTCCGCGACCTGCACCTGGCCTTCGGCCCGCAGCGCGTCTTCGAGGGCCTGAACCTCGAGGTGATGCCGGGCGAAGTGCTGACTCTGATCGGCGGCAGCGGCTGTGGCAAGAGCGTGCTCTTGAAGACCATCCTGCGGCTTCTGACCTGGCAATCGGGCACGGTCGTCGTCGACGGCGAGGACATCAGCGACTACCGCGAAGACCAGATGCTCTCGGTGCGGCGCAAGGTCGGCATGGTATTCCAGAACGGCGCCCTGTTCGACTCGCTCACGGTCTTCGAAAACCTGGCCTACCCCCTGCGCGAGCGCGGCTGCGACGACGACGCCGTGCTGGCGGCGCGTGCGTCCGAGGTGCTCGAGATGGTCGGACTGCCGGGCATCGAGCACAAAATGCCGGCCCAACTCTCCGGCGGCATGCGCAAGCGGGTGGCCCTGGCCCGCGCCGTCGCCGAAGCGCCCAAAGTGCTGCTCTACGACGAACCCACCACCGGCCTCGACCCGATCAACGTGCGCCGCATCAGCGAGCTGATCCTCGACCTCAACCGGCGCCTGCAGATCACCTCCCTGTGCGTCACCCACGATCTTCCGAGCGCCTACATGATAAGCGACCGCATGGCCATGGTGGCCGAGCGCCGCATCATCGAAGTGGCAAAAACCGACGAGCTGCGCCACAGTGACAACCCCGTCGTGCGCGACTTTCTGACCGCCATGGATTCCGCCACGGCCCGCGCCAGCGGCATCCCGCCCCTGCCCGCCCCGGAGCCACGCCGGCCATGAGCACAGAGACGCGTTCTCTCGCCACGCGCGTGGGCGTCTTCATGGCCGTGGGTCTCATGCTCGCGGCCCTCGCCATCTTCGCCGTCGGCGAAAAGAGCGGCATCTTCGAGAGCAAGGCCACCATCTACGTCTACTTCGACAACATCAGCGGTCTTGTGGAGGGCGCACCCGTGCGGCTGGCGGGTCTCGACGTAGGCGTCGTCTCGCGCATCCAGTTTCCGCACCAGCTCGAGCGCAAACAGGCCCGGGTCACGCTCTCCATCAAGAGCCGCTTCATGACGCGCATCCGCAAGGACTCCCGCGCCCTGATCGACTCCAAGGGCTTGCTCGGCGACAAGATCATCAACATCACGCTCGGCTCGGCCGGACAGCCCCAGCTGATCGACGGCGACACCCTGCAGACGCGCACCTCACCCTCGATGGAGCACCTGGCCACGCAGATCGAAGAGGCACTGACCGCGGTCACCCAGGTCACCAAGACCACCGACCACGTCATCAGCGAGCTCGGCGTGGCCGACATCCGCGAGGACGTCAAACGCATCGCCACCTCCATCGCCAACATCGTCGAAGAGGTCGAGCGCGGCGACGGCGTCGCCCACCGTGTGATCTACGACAAGCGGTACGCCGACGAGGTCGGCCGCATCCTGGTCGAGACGCGCTCGACCATGGAGCGCATGCGCGGCGCCGCCGAGCGCATCGACCGCACGGTGGCCGAGATCCAAAACGGCGACGGCATGCTGCACGAACTGGTCTACGGCGAGTCGGGCAAAGAGACCATCGCCTCCCTGCGCAGCGCCAGCGACGACCTGGCCCAGATCACCCGCGAAGTGCGCGAGGGCAAGGGCCTGCTGCACGATCTCGTCTTCGAGGAGGACGAGATCACTGTCCTCGACGATCTTTCCGAGATCACCGGCCGCATCAACCGCATCACCCAGGACGTGGAAAAGGGACGCGGCACCATCGGCGGACTGCTGGTCGATCCGTCGGTCTACGAGGACCTCAAGACCGTGCTCGGCAACGTCGAACGCAACGTGCTGCTCAAGGCCCTGATCCGCTTTACGATCAAGGAAGGCGACATCGAGCGCCCGGCCAACGTGCCAGCGCGGCCGGGGGGCGAGTAATCGGAGCGCCGACCGGTTTGAAATCGCCGCCAATTCGCGAGGGAGAGCGGGCACTGCGCGCCGCTACGGGACCGAAGTCGTAGCCCGAGCTACTTCGAGGCCCCGTAGCGGTGCGCTGGGCCCGCTAAAGCCGCGAAGTCGTGGTGGTTTCAAACCGATCGGTGCTCCAGGCCATCACGAACGGGGCCGGGCTCACCGCATCAGCCCGTCATCGCCCTTGATGACCCTGGCAACGAAAGGCGAGGTCATGGCGCGGACCAGCGCGCTGTAGTTCAGCTGAAACGCCACCTCTTCGCCCACAGCCAGCTGGCGATTCCGTGACGAAATGATGAGGTGGTCTCCGCTGGCGCCAAGCATGGTGAACCCCTGCGGCAGTCCGAGGCCCAACGGATCGGTATCCTGGTGGCCCAGGGCCACAATGCTCTGAACGACCGGGCCTCGGTCAAGGTCGGCAGCCCCCGCCCCGAACGCGCTCTGTCCACGGTCGCCCCATGGCAGCGACGGCTTCAACTTCGTTTCGATGACTTCGGCGATCAATGTGATCGCATCGGGGCAAAGCCCCGCAACCGGCTGTCGCTGGAGGGGCTCGCAGCCGAGCAGGATCGCCTCGCCCAGGCGCAAATCGTTGACCCGACCTGGACCGCTTTCACCGAGCGCCCACCCGAGATTGCCGGAGTTGCCGCCCGAGACCGTCTCGAGCCGTACTCCGAACGTGCGCTCGATCGAATTCGCCAGCCCCGACAGCTCGGCCATGTTGCGGGCGTCCGGCTTGACCCCGCTGCGGCAGGCCAAATTGCTACCAATGCCTTCCAGTACAATATTCGGGAGCCGCAGCGTGTCCTGCACCGCGCTTTCAAGGTCCCCTGGCATCAGTCCTTCGCGAAGGTCACCGAGCTCAACCATGAGCACGACTCCATGAACCCTACCGGCTGCCTGCGCCGCCGCCGACAGCCTCCTGACCACTTCCGGCTCCGCGTTGAAGCTGGTGTCGGCCTGGGCCACCACCCGCTCCACCTGACTGACCATCGGGGAGCGAATAAGCGACATCGGCGCATCCACTCCAGCGCGGCGCATCGCCTCGATGTTCTCGATACGGGAGTCGCCCAGCCGATTTGCACCCGCCTGCAGCATCGCACAGGCGACCTCCGACGAACCCAGAGTCGCCTTCGTGACCCCCGTGACTCCGATGCCGCGCTCGCGCAGTCGCTCGACAAGCGAGCGAGTGTTGTGGTGGATCTTGCGCAGGTCAATTTCGAGACGTGGCGCCGTCAATGGGAGCCGCGGATCAGTCGAGCAGCGAGCGAGGGAAACGCCGCCGACACCATGTCCACCAGCAAGTCGGTCGGACGGCTCAACGCGTCCGTCACCGCAATCCCAAGTTCGGCCTCGTACATCGCAATCGCCCTACTCAGCTCATCCTCGCTCATGTTCTCGTGGTTGAGCGTGATCCCGATGACCTTCGTATCCGCGAAACTCTGGATCAGATCGATTTCCGACTTCGGCGAAGGCATTGCCATGTGATCAAAATCACATCGCGTGCGACGAGCGGGTGCGTGCTGCAGAAGCACGGCATCGGGGCAGCTACCGCGGAGAATGAAGCTCGAAGTGGAATATGCCGGATGGCCAAGGGCCCCCTGCCCCTCGATGACAATCACGTCGGGAGCTTCGCGCTCGAAGGCATCCACAATAAGCGCCTCGAGCTCGCCTGCGCAGAACTGCGCCGGAATGGCATCGAGAGCCACACCGTAGCGAGCACCTTGAATCAGCCCCGTCTGGCCGGTCCCGATCATGATCGCCTTCAGCCCGCGGGCGCAAAGCGCTCGCGTCAGAACCATCGCGGTCGTGCGTTTGCCAATGGCGCAGTCGGTTCCGAGCACGGCAATGCGCGGGCAGGTCACCTCATGGATGCGCCCACTGAAGATTCGCAGCTCCTTCTTGTCGCGAGGCTTTCTCACATCGAGAAGCAGCGAGCCACTTTTCGCGCTTGCGGCCGAAAACTCCGGGTCGTCGTTCAAAAATTCGTGCAAGCCATTGACGACATTCATTCCCAAACCGATCGCCGACAGCACGACGGCACGTTCGTGCACGGACAGAAGGCCGCTCGCGGGCGCCATGCCGTAGATGAAATACGCCGGTGGGCTCCCCAAGCGCGCCAGCACTGCGCTCAAATCGCTGCACACCGGGATGCCGTTGGAATCCTCTCCAAGAACCGTGCCGGCATCCTGGCCCTGCCGCTCGCTGTCGATGACCGCGACGATCTCGAATATCTCCGAGTACCTGACCAGCCCGTTCGCAGTCTTTCCATCGATACCCCCAAAATTCCCTTCGCAGTAGACGACGGCGGTCAACGCAGCCTCGCGTGCACAGGGAGTCGGCCGATGGCGAAAGATCGTGGGCACCGCCTTGGCCGCAATATGGCCCGGCTCAACTGAGGTACTTGAAGGTGTCACATTTGGGTCGTCAGGCATGTTTCAGTCCTCGCTGAGGTGCGACAGCGGCGATTCAATGTGCGCGACTCGGCGTCCCGCGGAGTCCGCGGCCACGGTGAAAGGTTGGCCGGCACCGAAGCGGCAGAAGAGCTATCCGATGCAGATCGCTGCCTAGACACAGCAGTTCTTGGTCGATTTGCCGGCGATGAATTGCGCGCTCGTTCTTATGGGGGGTTGGCCCTGGGCGTGGAATCGAGCGAAAGCGCCGCAAAGCGCGCATCCAACGCCCGGTTGGAGACCACAGACTCGATATTCAAAGGCCGCTGTCTTTGGCTCTGCAACATGCGTGCCACGCCCGACACGGCCCGAGTGCTCCCGTCCGTCACGACAACCTGACACAACTCTCAATCACTTTGACCGAATGGCGCTTTGAATGGCGCGAAGCTTCGCCTTTGGACGCCTTCGTTCGGTTGGCAGGGAACTTGCGTACCGCAGGAGCAACCAAACCAGAACCGGGGTGCAAATTGGGCGACAAGTCACCAAAATCGAAGAAACGCAACCAGAAGCAAAAGGAAGCGGCCAAGCAACGTGAAGCCGCTGTGGCCAAGAGCAAGGCAGCCGAACAGGGCCCACAGCTTCCGACGGCGGCCAAGCGCGGAGGCTAGAGCAACAGCTGGGGCGGCGTCCGCATGGGACCCGCCCGGTTCAAGGGGCATCTTCGGCGTCGCCCGCCTCGAGTTCCCCAACCCATCGAGACTTCTGTCGCGAGGTACTATCGGCTCGGCATCAGCCGGCACTGTCGGCGAAGTCCGAGGCGAGTTCGATGAGAAGAACCTCGGCCTTGCCCGCGGCTGTGAAGGAAACTGAGGCTCGGCTGTGAATGCCGCCGCCGTCTCCGGCGGTCATGCTGAGACCGTCGAGCAGGACCTCCCCGTCAACAACGTGCAGCCACGCGCACCGTCGCGCCGCGAGAGAGTAGGCGATGTGCTGCCCGGGCTCCAGGACCGCGGAATACACGGCCGAGTCCCTCTCGATGTGCAGCGGTGCGGCCGTTCCGCCGCAGGATGCCACGGCGTGCAATCCGCCCCGGCGTCTTGCAATGGAGAGTCGCTCCTGGGTCTGCCTTGGTTTCAGGCCCATCTGCTCGGGACGGATGCCGATTCGATACACGCGCGAGAAACTTCCGGTTGACGGGTTGGACTCGGAGTGTTGGATACCCCGCCCCGCGGTCATGGCCTGAAAGTCGCCGGCGTACATCGTTCCGGAGTCTCCCAGCGAATTTTCGTAGGCTATCGCACCTTGGCGAACATAGGTCAAAACCTCCATGTCGCGATGGAGATGACGCCTGATGGTGAACCCCGGAGGAACGGTATCCTCCTCAAGGAACTGCAGGGCCGCAAATCCCCCGGAGAGTGGATCCGAGCGGTCGTGCGGATCGAACGTCGACCAGGTTTCACGTTTCAGGGCCCGATGATGTTGACGGTCTCCAGACTTCCGCGTGGTGATCATGATCGCCGCCAGCCCCTACAGAGATCGCCCCCGCGGTTGCACTGAACCCAGCTCGTCCCAGACGATCACTGTACCTGCCCCAGGGCCCTTCCTAGCTTGCGCTGCGCCAGCTGGTAGCCCGAGACGGCGTGTCCCAGGGCGTCAAGCATCGGCGAAGCGACTTCCGCATCGTAGGCGCCGTCGAGCCCCTGCAGGTGCTCCCGGTAGCGCTCGGTGGCGTTCTGAAACGCATTTGCGGCCGCGAGCAGCTCGACCTGATGGGTCCCCAGACTGGAAGGGAGCGCGAGGGCTCCAACACTGGAGACAAACGTATCCATTCGATCGTCGCAGCTGCTCAGCACGTGCACGTAGCGCGCTCCGAAGAGCCTACCAAGCCGCGCAAAATCAGCGCGGGCGCTGGGCCCGTCGAGCTTCGATGTGCGGGCATCGATCAACGCACAGGCAAGAACGTCTCCCAGCTCTCCGCGTTCGACTTGTTCGCTGTTCGCCGACGCTTGCGCGTAAGCGTCCGAGCGCTCGAGACGCTCGGGCAGCATGACCGCAAGCCCAGACAACAGGAGCGCCCCCCCTGCGACGATTAGAATTTGACCGCCCGTGATGGAACCTAGGATTTTCATGGTGTTTCGCTCAGATCGAGAAGGACCCTGGACTCGACTTTGGATTTTTTCGGCAAACAAACGCCCAGGACGGCGTTTTTCAGAGCATTTGGCGCGACGGAGGAAGGGTGGCCCCTCTTTCGAAGGGGCTAGAAGCGCACGAAAACCACAGTCTTGGCGGGAACTGCTTAAGTCTGGCCAAAGTCAAGCCCAGGACGCCCCTTGGTTTGACACGTCCGCTCATTCGCGAGGGACAATGACCGCCGCGCGCCACTGTGGCGCCGGACTCGCAGCCCAGCGACTTCAAGGTGTCGTGGCGATGCGCAGCGCTCGCCAAACCCGCGAAGTTGCAGTGCTTTGGTGCTGACCAGAGCTCTAGCCGAGCCCTCCCAGGTCACAATAGAACAGAGGTGCGCGGCAGCTGCGGCACAGAACCAAGCCATCGAGATCCTCGCCGTAGATGCGCGGACCCACCGCATCGTGATTCTCAACGCAGGCCTGTCGCGCCCCCACCCTTGCTTCGCTTTCATTCGCCTCGGCAGGGCCGCCTGCGTTGCGACCGGGAATGGAGGGTATATCGCTGGAACTCATCATGGGTCTTCGGTTGGAAACCATGCAAAGTCCGGGCCGTTCTTGAAGTTCGCGGGGATTTCAGTGCAACGAGGTGCTAGTGTGGGAGTACCGGCACGGTGATCAATCAAAACGAGTGGTTTCCGGTCGCTTTGATGGAGACGTCGGTGAAAGTCGAGGACTTGGAACACGCGGAGTTGCTCGAGCTGGACCCCCGAGGCGTCATTCGTTTCGCAGGGCGGCGCGCCCTGGTCATCGACGCCGTAGCCATGGGTTTGCTGCGCAAGTACCTCGTCGAAAACTTCGGTCTGACCGCCGCCAGGGCCGTGCTCACGCAGTTTGGCTTCGCCCATGGCTTCCGGATGGCCGCGGCCCTGCGTGAGGAGTTCGAATGGGCGAGCGATACCGAATGGCGGCGGGCCGGCCCCCGCATGTGCGCTCTCGAGGGGCTATTCAGCACGCGGCCGGGAGGAGATGACCTGCTTGCGCCCGCCGGCGGCATGTTGCTCTCCTCCTATGAAGCGGAGCAGCACTTGCTTCATTTTGGACGCGCCGACTCCTATGTGTGTTGGACGATTTGCGGCTTGATGAGTGGCTACCTGAGCCACACCGAGGGCAAGGAGATTTACGTCCTCGAGGACCGCTGCCTGGGCGCCGGACACAGTGCATGCCATCTGATCGGCCGCACTCGCGAACAGTGGGGCGAGCAGCGCGCACAGGAGCTGGACCTGTTCGATCGCCAGCGTCTGGCAGAGTGCCTCGACGTATCTCTCAGCAGGGTGATGACGACTCTAAAGGCGGCGGAGCAGAGGCTCCAGGCCCACCGCAAGGCACTGGTGCAAGTGGCCGACCTCGTCGATGAGACGCTCGGCATCGTCGCCAAGAGCGCCACCATGCAGCGCGTGATCGAGTTGGCGCGGCGCGTGGCCACTGTTGACGCGACCGTGCTGATCACCGGGGAAAGCGGTGTAGGCAAGGAACGCATGGCACGGCTCGTTCACGATCAGTCACCTCGGGCACTGGGTCCTTTCATCGCCGTCAACTGCGGGGCAATCACCGAGACCCTTCTGGAGAGCGAGCTATTCGGGCACGCGCGCGGTGCATTCACAGGCGCGGTCGCGGACCGCCCAGGTCTATTTGAGGCAGCCAATCTCGGCACGCTTCTGCTCGATGAAATCGGAGAGGTCTCTGCCACCATGCAGGTCAAGCTTCTGCGGGTCCTGCAGGAGCGGGAAGTGAGACGTGTTGGCGAAAACAAGAGCCGACCGGTGGACGTGCGAGTGCTGGCGGCCACAAACCGCGACCTCGCCGAGGCGGTCGCCGATGGCTCGTTCCGACAGGACCTCTATTACCGGATCAAGGTCGTCGAGCTCAGCGTGCCCCCGCTGCGGGAGCGTCGCGAAGACATTTTGCCGCTCTGCCGCGTACTGCTGGAAGATGCGGCCAAGCGCATGGCTCGCGACGTCTCGGGGCTCACGCCAGGGGCCGCCGATCAACTTCTCCGATACCGCTGGCCAGGCAACGTGCGGGAACTGGAAAACGCAATGGAACGCGCGGTAGCGCTCGCGCGAGGCAACCGGGTCGAACGGGAGGACCTTCCGGAGGAAGTGCGCGACGCGCTGGCGACGCCCGTGGTCTCCGGAGCCGATGTGAGGTCTCTGAGCGACGTCGAAAAGGAGTACATCCTCGCCGTGCTGAAGCTCAACGAGGGCCACCAGGGGCGCACCGCCCAGCAACTGCAAATCGGTTCGGCGACGCTCTACCGCAAGCTCAAGCGCTACGGGCTCATCGAGGGCAGAGGCGGAGCCTCGTCTTCCCAAGCGCCCGCGAAGAAATAAGGCGCCGACGCCTTACGCACGATGGCCCGGTTCGTGCTTCGTTCCGAGCTGCGTGGTGCGCAGCCCACAATTGGGCGGCGACGACCACCGAGGAGACGAGTTGAGTCAATGAAGACATATAGCGTACCGAAGTTGAACGCCAAAACGCCTCAGGCCGACAAGGACGCGCTCGCGAAGGCGCTGCACGCCGTCCCAGGTGTCGAAAGTGCCATCCTGCGGCCCGAGACGAGTGAAATCGAGATCCGTTCCGAGGGCACCATGACGCCCGAGCGAGACGCCATCTCCTGGGCGGTGTCCAAAGTCGGCTTTATCGTCGCGGCAGGCTGATCTAGAGCGCCGACCGGTTTGAAAGCGCCGCAACTTCGCGAGGGAGAGTGGGTTCAGCGCGCCGTTACGGTGCCGCAGGCGTAGCCCGAGCTACTTCAAGGCGCCGTAGCGGTGCGCGGACCCGCTAAACCGGCGAAGTTGCGGTGCTTTCAAACCGATCGGCGCTCCAGAAACCACCATAGACGGCCCGCGGGACCATGCCGTGCGTCTCGCGGTTGAGAGTGAGAACTCGATCGCCGCACGTGGGTCGGACCCGTCGGCGGTCGCCGTCCGTCACACGCCATTCGGATGATTTCCCCCGTTTCGGCGCCCCACGAACGACCTTGCAGGCCCTGCGCGGCGTCACGGGGGCGTCACGGGGCGAGCAGGCGCCGGAGCGACCGGGTGGCCACCGTGCGGTAGCGATCCAACTGGGACGCATAGGCTTCGACCCACACGGAGTCATGGTGCGTGGTCGGTGTGTGCGCCACCGCCTTGGTGCTCTCTATTCCAGACTCCTCGCGGAGCTCTTCGCAGCATGTGAGCAGGGCCGCGACGGACGCGCTGACCGGCAGCAATGTGTCTTCGCGTCCGGGGTGGGGAAGGATGTCCTGGCGGTTGAGCTCCTGAAGCTCCCGGATCACGCTTTCCGTCGCGCCGCGAATCGCATCCAGACGCGTGTGACGCCAGGCATGCCTCAAAAACGATGTGGGGTGTTCGGGGTTCAACATGGGGCGATCGTGACTCCAAACCCCTATAAGCACCATCCATGCCATTCGTAGAAGGCTTCGTATCGGCGACACCGCCGTGCGAGGAGTCCGATTCGACGCCCCGTTCAATCATTTTGATGCAACGCCCTTCGGCGCCGTCTCATTCACGGGCACAGTCTTTCAGATTTCAGGTTTGGCCTGATCCTTGCGTACTTGCCGTGCGTCCCCATGAAAGCACTGCGAGCGACGAGGCCTGATACGAGCACCGGGCGAGGAATTGAGGGCGAATCCGCGGCCGCAGTCTCGAACATTTCCACGACGGTTGGGACCGGCCCCCCCGCCTGGGCCAGTGACGCACTCGATCAGCGCATCATCGATGCGCTGGTTGTCGACGATACTCGATTGCTCGGAGGCCTGGCCCGAGCGGGCATCGACCGAAACTCCATCCGCGCCTACGCCCGGAGTCTTGGTGTGAGCGACCGCTTCATCAAGGAATGTCGCCAGAGCGGCTGTCGTCCAGCGATGCGTCGATGCATGAAGTGCGAAGACCGCTTCCCATCCACAGGGATTCAGAACCGGCTGTGCCGGCAATGTATCCAACGCTGAAGGTCAGCACATGAGCGATCCGACTTCAACACCGAGTAGTCCCACCACCTCCCAAACGACGGCGAAGCCATCCAGCATCGAGGCAGAAGCGTCGCAAATGGTCGCCCGCGGCCGACTTCGCCAGGTCGCAATCATGGTCTGCGTCGCCGCGCTGGTCGCCGGTGCCGGAGCCCTCTTGCTGCAAGCCATGGACGAAGCGGACCGGTACTCGCTAGCCGCGAGCCAGGCCAAGGAGATCGAGCGGGAGCACTTCGAGGGCTTCTTTGAATGTGCGCTTCCCGGAAGCCGTTCGTCGCAACGCAGCGCCCAGCAGATCCGCGTCGCATTTCAGCAGCTCGGAAACAACCTCGGCAAGTCCTACGCCAGCACCTTGCGTCGCTGTGAGCCGCAGCTGCGTGCGCTTGCGACCACGGTCGAAGCGCTACCCGTCCCCACAGCGGCCCAGCCCCAATATGCGAAATTGGTCACAGCAACGACCGAACTCTCCGCTGCCAATGCCAGCTACCTGCAATACCTATCCGATGCGAATGCAGATTACGACTACGTGGCGGCACTGCCGCTACACAAAGCGCTGGGAGCTGCATCTGTCGGCTACATCGACGCCCAGCGAAATCTGATGCAGGCACTCGAGTAGCGTTCTCTGTCAAGCGAAGCAATCGGGCTGACCCGAAAATTCGGCAGCACAAGACGCTGCTGTCGATGCTGAGGTCGCACTCCTGCGGGCCTTTGAGGGCCCGTAAGCGGCTGGCCTCCGGGCAATCCAACGCTCCAGACGACCAAAGGGGCCGCAGCGCGTGGCCCCCGAACGGCAGACGAACCCGGCTACGCGGTGACTGCTGAAAATCGCACCAAACCGGCACCTCACGTCGCAGACATGGCTGAAATTCGAGCGTTCACGTGCCGCCTGCGAGCGACGGGATGCGCCACACCAGGGGGGGGGAGCGCTGAACGGCATTTGCTGCTATGGTAGGGGCAGGGTGTAGCGAAAGCTGCTTCCCCGGAGGATGTGCAGACGACCGATATCGACCTCTATCAACACGCGAAGCGACCTGACTGGGGGCTTGCGATCGCCGTGGATGAACTCACCGACCGCAAGAGCTTCCTCTTCGAGGACGGCGAACAGCGGACGTTCATGAACGAATACGCGCATCTGATGTCGGAGGTCCAGCCGACCGAAGAACTCGTAGAAAAGGCGCGCAAGTACTTCTCGAAATATCTGTCACGCACTCCCTCCGCCTCAAAACGGAAGCCGCCCGCGGCGCGCAAGGCAGCAAAATCGCCTCGAAAGGCCAAAACTCAGGCCAAAACCAAGGCAAAAGCCAAAGCCAAGGCAAAAGCCGAAACCGAAACCGAGGCCAATCCTGCCGCCTCGAAAGCGACCGCAGAGTGATTCGCTGACCACCGAACGGTGATCTCGCAACACCTGCGTCCGGCGCACATCGCGCCCGAAGTGCGCATGAGCGAAAGCCCCGCCGCGTCGGCAGCCGGCTGCGAGCGATCCGACACCCAGCATTCATGGCGCCGCAACCTGCGGTTGCCTCCTGCCCCGGCCTCTGCGCCGCGGCACCCACACAATCGAGAGAACCAACAGAAATGACATTCGAAGAACTCGAGCTCCTTCCCGAGCTCCTGTGCGCCATCGAGCGGGCCAACTACCGGCAGCCCACGCCAGTCCAGGCGCAGGCCATTCCCCCTGCCCTGCAAGGACGTGACGTGCTGGCAACCGCCCAGACCGGCACCGGCAAAACCGCCGCCTTCACCTTGCCGCTGCTACAGCGTCTACAGCATCGGGTCGACGACCGCTGTGTGCTGCGCGCGCTCGTGCTGACCCCCACCCGTGAGCTCGCCGCCCAGATCCATGAAAGCTTCGACACCTACGGCGCGGAGCTGGACCTGTGGCATGCCGCCATCTTCGGCGGCGTCTCCGCCCAACCCCAGATCAAGCTGCTGCGCAAGGGAGTCGATACGCTCATCGCCACGCCCGGGCGTCTACTCGATCTCATCGAACGCGACGAAATTTCCCTGAAGGATGTCGAGTTTTTCGTGCTCGATGAAGCCGACCGCATGCTCGACATGGGCTTTCTGCCCGACGTCCGCCGCGTGATTCAGCGTTTGCCGCGCAAGCGCCAGACATTCTTCTTCTCCGCCACCATGCCGCCCGAGATCCGTGGCCTGGCGCAGCAGCTGCTGCACCGGCCCGTCGAGGTGGCGGTCGGCCCGCAGTCGGTGACCGCCGACGGGGTGGAGGACCAGCGGGTGCTATTCGTCGACAAAGAGAACAAGCGCCGCCTGGCACTCGAGGTGCTGCGCGACACCTCCATCGAACGGGCCGTGCTGTTCAGCCGCACCAAGCACGGCGCAGACCGCATCGCCAGGGCACTGGGGCAGGCCGGTGTGGAGGTGGCCGCAATTCATGGAAACAAATCCCAGTCGGCCCGCGTCAGGGCGCTCGAGGCATTCCGGTCCGGTCGCCTGCGCGTTCTGGTCGCGACCGATTTGGCCGCGCGCGGCATCGACGTGCAAGGCATCACGCACATCATCAACTACGATCTACCCAACATCCCCGAGACCTACGTGCATCGCGTCGGCCGAGCCGGACGCGCGGGCGCTCGCGGCACGGCGATTTCATTCTGCGATCACGAAGAACGCGGCTACCTGGCCGACATCGAGCGACTGATCGGGCGGAGCCTACGGCGTGTCGAGGACCACGGATTCCCCGCATCACAGGCGGCGGCCAGCCCGCGTGCGCAAGCACCCCGGAACGAGCGACCGGCCAGACGGCGCACTTCCCGCGGCTCTGCTCCGCGCGGTGGGCGCGGCGCTCGATTCCGCCAAGCCGTGGGTCAGCAGTCGTAGCAGACCAGCCACAGCAGCACCGGAAGCGCCGGAGCATCACCCGCAGTCATGTGGGTCCTCCGGCGCGTCCCGGCAAACCGACGTCACGATCAGACGCACCCGCGAGAGCGGCCCCCAACGCAGCTCGAAGGCCCGTACAGTTCCAGCCCCGCCCCGGAGCGACGAATGTCGGTCAGCGCGGCGGGCAGCGCCGGCACAGGCGATTGTGGATGCCGCTGGAGAGAAAGCGTGCGTCACACTTCATGCACAGCCGCATCGCAGGCTGCGTGCCCGACAGCCTGCACTCCTTGATCATACGGTCGGTCAACCCGAGTCTACGCGCGTGGTCGCAAATGGCCTCCCGACTGATTCCGCTCCGGGTAAGCTCGCCAAATTGGGGCGCGTCGTGGGCCACGATCGCATCGATAATGCGCTGCTCCACGGCTGGGCTGGCCCAGGCCGGTGGCGTACTGTCGGATTCCTTGGCGCGGGTCATGGGGACCTTCCTCTCAGGCCACGGGGCTGCGGACCAATCTGCGCGGTTGCCCCCTGAAGGCACCACACCACCGCGCACGACGATTTCCCGCGCGAGCTTGCACAGTGGACCGAAAGCCCACGGCCGTCAAACCGCCTTCGTGCCAAGTGCCTATTCCAAAGTGGCTCCCATGGCGGCTCACAGCGCGATCGGAAGGGAAAAACGTGCCATGCTCGGGTCGACTACGCGGGCCGTCGGGCCCGGCCCCCTCCCGAAGGCCACGCGGCGCCGGGACCACTGCGCAACACGCACGTTGAGGGAGGCACGTGCGGCGCGCCAGGACGTTTTCCCGGCGGCCCGAATCTGCACGCCGGACAGCTTGCGGCGCGATCGGCTCAGACTGCCCTCCAAAGCCATAGATGAGTTCGACTGCAGGCAATGTGGTGCCTGTTGCCGTGATGCGGCCGACGGCCGCGTTCTGGTGGGTGCAAACGACCTGCTTCGCTGGAGGCGCGAGCAACGTGCCGACATCTCGGAGGCGCTGGTGCCGGGCCACTTCGGACAGCGCGCTTTTGCGGCGGCCGCTGGCGGTGCCTGCATTCACCTCGGCCTGGCTCACCATCCCCACGATTGTGCGATCTACCCGACGCGAGCCCAGAGCTGTCGCGACGTCGAACCCGGCGACCGCGGCTGCCTGCAATACCGCCGTCTGGAACCCTAGGGAGCCCACGACGCGCAAGTGCATGCAACTTCCAGTGCCGCGACCGCCCGCGGTAACCACCGAACGACTGAAGCAAGACATGATGCAACCCCGACCGCAAGCGCCCAAACGCGCAGGACCACGACCGTCGCACGCCACCCAAGGCTGCCGCACGTCCGAAGCCGTTCCGCCCTCAAAATTCACCTTCGTCGCCGACACGACATTCCAGCTCGAGGTGCGGCGGCGCGTTGCGCAATACTTCGACCGGGGCGGCATCTCGACGCGCGATCAGCCCAGCATGTACATCAAGTCAGCCGTGCTCGTGCTCTGGTTTGTCGGCTCCTATGCGGCGCTGATCTTCGCCGCCAGCGAGTGGTGGCAGGTCGCACTTCTTTCATGCTCTCTGGCATTCGCGGCGGCCGGAATCGCATTCTCCATCCAGCACGACGCCAACCACGGCGCGTATTCCACGCGACGCCGAGTCAACCACCTCGCCGGCATGAGCCTCGACTTGCTGGGCGCGAGTTCCTACATCTGGAAGTGGAAACACAATGTCGCCCATCACACGTACACGGGGCTCCACGGCTGCGACAGCGACATCGAGGTGCCGTTTGGTCGCCTCAATCCCGCTCAACGCCACCGCCCTCACCACCGCTTCCAGCACTACTATCTGTGGGCCGTATACGCCCTATTTGTGGCCCACTGGCATCTTTTCGAGGACTTCAAGCAGCTCATCGACGGTCGCATTTCCCAACACCCGTTTCCGCGACCACGCGGACGACAACTGCTTGGAATGATCGCCGGCAAGCTACTCTTCTTCAGCTGGGCCTTCGCGATTCCGATGATCTTCCATCCGTGGTGGGCCGTGCTACTCGGCTACATCGCCATCTCCGCCCTGCTCAGCATCATCTTGGTGCTGGTCTTCCAGCTTGCCCATACGGTGGCGGAAGCGGCCCTTCCGACACTCGGAGTTGAAGACAGCCAGGTGCCGAGACCCTGGGCGGTGCACCAAGTTGAAGCCACCGCAGATTTCGCCCCAAGAAACCGTGCGTTAACCTGGTACCTGGGTGGTCTCAACTATCAGATCGAACACCACCTTTTTCCGCGCGTCAGCCATATTCATTACCCCTCCATCGCGCGCATCGTCGAAGAGGTCTGCGCCGAGCTCGGCGTGCGCTACACCGTGCACACGAGCATGTGGCGCGCGCTGTGGTCCCACGGCCAGTGGCTGGTGCAGATGGGAAAAACCCGACAGTCCCCTGCCACAGCCGCGTAACGTTGGAGCTGCCCGGCGAGGTCGAGTGGCCCGTGCGGGGGCCCAGGCGTGGGCGCAAAACGCGACACCTGGGCCATGTGCGTCTGGAGCCTCGCCCCTACCCCGTCGCGCTCGCCGGAATCGTCAACACCGGCCGCTCGGCCATGCGCACGATGCGCTCGGCCACGCTGCCCATCAGAGCATGGGCCGCCCCGCGCCGGCCGTGGGTGCCGATCACGATGAGTTCGGCGTCCTGCTCCTCAGCCACCGCGATCACTTCTTCGTAGGCCTGGCCGAGCCGCAGGCTTCCGTGCAGCTCGACCTTGGCGTCCTGATGCCGCGCAAGCAACGCATCGAGCTTTTCCTGTAGCGCCTCCGAGATCTGGGTGGCCTGGGCGGCGGTGCTGATGATGGCGCCTTCGATGGGCAAATTGAAAGCGTTCAAGCTATAGGCGTGCACCACCGTGACCCGAGCATGAAGGCCCTCGGCCAGCTCCAGCGCGTAGCTCAGGGCTCGATTCGAGACCTCCGAAAAATCCACGCCCACCACGATGCTTTTGCCCTTCGCCATCTCGTGCTCCATCATCCCGGCTGTTTCAAGCCTTCACTCGAACTCGTCCGTTTCACTCGAGGTCAAAGGATCGCTCTCGCCCTCGGCCCTCTCGGCCCACTGCTTGAGCCGATACTGAATCTTGCGCTGGGAGATGCCGAGCATTTCGGCGGCTCGCTGGGTCGAGCCGTCACAGGCGTCGAGGGCCTGCTCGATGGCCACCCGTTCGAGCTCGGCCAGCGTCACCCCGGGCACCAATACGTTGAGTTCGTCGACCTTTGCCACCGACGCAAACGAAGGCAGCTGCTCGACGCCGATGGTGTCGCCGGTGGCCAGCACCACCGCCCGCTCGATGGCGTTGTCCAGCTCGCGCACGTTGCCAGGCCACGGGTAGGACATGAGCAGCCGCATGGCGTCGTCGCTGAAACGCTTGATGTCGAAGCCGTTTTCACGGGCGTGGGCCTGCATGAAGTGGTGGGCCAGCAGCGGGATATCGCTGCGCCGCGCGCGCAGGGGCGGCATGTCCAACTGCACCACGTTGAGCCGGTAGTAGAGGTCCTCGCGAAAACGCTTTTCCCGTACCAGCTCGGCCAGGTCGCGGTTGGTGGCCGCCACGATGCGCACGTCCACTTGCAGGGTTTCGTTGCCGCCCACACGCTCGAAGCTGCGCTGCTGCAAAAAGCGCAGCAACTTGACTTGGAGTGAAAGCGGAACCTCGCTGATCTCGTCCAAAAACAGGGTTCCGCCGTCGGCCTGCTCGAAGCGCCCCTGGCGCCTTGCTGTGGCCCCGGTGAAGGCGCCTTTTTCGTGACCGAAGAGCTCCGACTCGAGCAGGCTCTCGGCCAGGGCCGCGCAATTGAGCGCCACCATCGGCCCCTCGCGCCGCGGCGAGTTGTGATGGATGGCGTTGGCGATGAGTTCCTTGCCTGTGCCGGTCTCGCCGTGGATCAACACCGTGGCGCGACTGCGCGCCACCTGTTGCACCAGCTTGAGCAGCCGCTGCATCGACGGGTGCTCCCCGATGATGCCGCCCCGGCTGACGCGCTCATCGAGGCGCTCGCGCAGGCGCTGGGCTTCCTCGGAAAGCCGCGCCTTTTCGAGCGCCCGCGCCACCAGCGCGCTGAGGGCATCGAGGTCGACCGGCTTGGTCAGGTAGTTCTCGGCGCCGGCCTTGATGGCTTCGACCGCCGTGTCGATGCTGCCGAAGGCCGTCATCACCACAAAGGCCACGTGGCGATAGGACTTGCGCGCCCGGTGCAGCAGTCCGAGCCCGTCGAGCACCGGCATCTTCAGGTCGGTGAGCACCACCTGGGGCTCGAAGTCGACCATGCGCTCGAGGGCCCGCTGCCCGTTCTCGGCCGACTCCACCGCGTAGCCCTCGTCGGCGAGCAACTCCACCAGCGCCTCGCGCGCGTTGATTTCGTCGTCGACGACGAGGATGCGTCCTGGGCTCTCTTGGGGCAAAGCGCTCACCCAGGCGAATACTACGAGGCAGCTGCGAAATCACTACCGAAATGTTCGCGGCGCACCGGGCTTGAGGGCGATCCCGGAGCACCGCGACCGCGCAAACTCAAGCCACCTGCGCGACGATGGCGTGGCGGATCTTCGCCTGGGCCTGGTGCTCCAGCTGACGCACGCGTTCGCGCGACAGGCCCATGCCACGACCGATGGTGGCCAGGCTGCAGCTCTCACCCGAGAGATAGCGCTCCTCCACGATGTGGCGCTCGCGATCGCTCAGTACGCTCATGGCACCGCGCAGCGCCTGCTCGGCCTGGGAGCGCTCCTCGGCTACGGCCACCACGTCCTCGGGCGAAGGCGCCTCGGCCACCAGCTCCGTCGAGCGCCCCTCGGGATCGTAGCCGCAGGGCACATCGCGACCCGACAGCGCCGCTTCCATCTCTTCGACGTCGCGCACGCCGACTCCGAGGGCCTCGGCCACCGCCTGGGCGTCGGGCTGCTCGCCGCTCTTCTGCGCCAGTTCGCGCTGGGTGCGCCGCATGTTGGCCAGCAGCTTGCGGCCGTGGCGAGACGAGGGCGTGCGCACGATGCGGCGGTTGAAGATCGTATAACGCCGCATGTAGGCGCGGATCCACCAGGCCGCGTAGGCCGCCAGCCGCACGCCGCGTTCCGGCTCGAAGCGGCGCGCCGCCTCCACCAGACCGAGCAGCCCTTCGCTGACCAGCTCATCGAGACGCAGCCCATAGGAGCTGAACTCGTGGGCGATGGTCAGGACCAACCTGAGATGGGACTTCAGTAGCTTCTCGAAGGAGCGCTCGCAGCCCTGTGCCGCCCGCTGCGCCAGCTCGAGTTCTTCCTGTGCCGAAAGCATGGGTGCACTTTTCGCAGCCTCGAGCATCGCGCCCAAACCAAGATCCCGATTGTCTCGTTTCACGGCAGTTCCTCCTGCCGGCCCTCCAAAGCACGCCCCGTGCCAACCCCACAGCGCCGGCAATTCGTGCCCCGAGAGCTCGGGCGACGAGATTTCTGCGTCCGCAAAGCGACCGGACGCAAAATCTGCGGCAGGTGCAGAGCCAAGGGAACCCGAAGTTGCGCCGGGGCGCGAAAGCGCGGCGCGGCACACCGTTTGCAGGGCATGGCTCGAGACCCAGCCGCCCGCGTTCAGCAGAGAGTAGCCCCCACAGTGCCCCCCCCCCACTCCGACTCAGCCGACACGACGGCGAAGGTCCGCTACCGGCGGGTACACCCCGCCCGCCTGCGCGCCTCGCGCGTGCTCGCCGTCTTCTGCGCCCGTCAGGGCAAGGCCGTCGAACTCGCCGAATGTAGCGACTGCCCCCATTGCCGCGGCCTGTGCGTATCGCCGGGCGAGGACACCTTCCTGCGCTGCAGCGCCGACGACGCCGAGATCGACATCGAGGTCGGCGGCCCCATCGAGGAAGACGAGGCCTCGCGCCAGACTCTGCTTTCGGATGTGATGACCACGCCGGTGCGCACGGTGGCACCCGAGACCTCGATCGCCGAGCTGCTGAAGCTTTTCGACAGCGCCCAGATCAGCGCCGTGCCGGTAGTCGACCCGGGGGGTCGCGCCGTGGGCCTTGTCAGCAAGAGCGATTTGCTGGCGGGCCTCGACGACGACGGAAGCCCTGCGGCCACGCGCGTGCAGCAGGTGATGAGCCATAATGTCTTCGCCCTGCGCGCCGAGGCCTCGGTCAGCCGCGCAGCGGCCATGATGGCCTACGAGGGCATCCACCGCCTGGTCGTGCTCGACGGAGCCGGTCACGTCGCGGGCCTGGTCTCCTCCCTCGATATTCTGCGCTGGCTGGCCCGGCGCGATGGCTACGTGGTGCCCGAGCGCACGCGGCGTCAATCGGAAGCCCCCGCCGAATCGGACAACGAGCCATGAGCCACAGCACCGAGCCTCCGGCTGCGCCAGAAGAGCGCTGGACCATCGGCCAACGGGCCGCTCTCTCGCCCCACACCATCGGCGCCGACCAGCGCCTGACACTGGCGGCCGAGCGCATGGAGCAGCTGGGCGTACACCAACTGCCGGTTCTGGAAGGCGGGCAGCTTGTGGGCATGATCAGCCGGCGAGACATCGCCATACTCGACGCCCTGCGCCCCGAGCAGCTCGAGCACATGCGCGTTGCCCAGGCCATGGCTGGCGTGCCCTATTGCGTCGAGCCGGGCGCATCGCTTTCGGCGGTGGCGCGGCACATGGCCCGCCGCAAACTCGGCTCGGCCGTCGTGCGCGAGCGTGGCAAAGTCGTCGGCATCTTCACCACCACCCACGCGCTCAGCGCCCTTTGCGAGTTGCTGGGCCCCGCCGACGGCGAGCCCAGCCACGAAGCCACCCACTGACTTCCGCAGGAGCCCCATGTCCAGAATCCAAAAGATCCTCTGCCCGGTCGACTTCTCGGCGGGCTCGGCCCAGGCCCTGCAGCAGGCCGTCGATCTGGCGCGCCGCCTGGGCGCCTCGGTCCAGGTGCTGCACACCTACGAAATGCCGCGCTTCAAGGTTCCGGCGGGCTTTGCCGCCGAAAGCGGTGAACCCGGAGAGCCTTTCGACTTCAAAAAAGCCGTCGACTCCGAGCTCGACGAGCACCTCAGCGAACTACGGCAAAAGGTGGACTCCGAGCGTGTGCCGCTGAGCACACGCCTGATCCAGGGCCCGCCGGCGGCCACCATCGTCGACCACGCCAGCAGCCAGGGCTTCGACCTGATCGTGATGGGTAGCCACGGCCGCAGTGGCCTCGACCGCTTGCTACTCGGCAGCGTCACCGAGCGCGTGCTGCGACTGTCACGTTGCCCTGTGCTCACAGTGCACGTGGCTGCATAGCTCGACCGACACGCGCGGGGCCGCAAGCGACCCGCAGCGTCGCCCCCTGCCCCGTCCCTGCCCGGTCCCTGCCCCGTCCCTGCCCCAAAAAGGCAGCGCACTCACTTGCCGGCGTCGTCTCCGCCCGCGTCAGGGCAGTCGTGGCAGTCGCAGTAGAAGGCCTCACAGCCGTTGGCCGGGTTGCCATCGCAGCTCCAATAGCCATCCTCACACTTCGACACCACGCAGCGGGCCCCGTCCGTGGTCGGGATACAGGAGACCACCGAGTTGACCCGCTGCTCCGCGCAAGCCACCTCGGCCCCCTCGTCGATGGTGCTGTCGCAGTCGTCATCGCGCCCGTTGCAACTCTCGTCGGCGGGCACGCAGCCGTCGACGCGGACCATACCATCACCACTGCCACCGTCGCCCGCTCCCCCCGAGTCTGGTCCGGCGTCCATGCCCGCGCCACCGCCACCGCCGTTCCCGGCAGAGCCCGGATCATCCAGGAGCGAGTCTTTGAAGCTTTTGCAGCCTGCGGCTACGGGCAACAGCAGCGACACGAGCAGCAGCGGCAGGACGCGGAGTCTTCGGAACATGATCGGTGCGGGGGGGTCGGAGCCCGGGGGGGGGGCCGGAGCCCGGGGGGGCCGGAGCCCGGGGGCAACCTCACCACGGCGGCTCCTGAGGCGTCGAAGGTAGCCCGAATCCCCTGGGATTTCACCACCATCAGAGCTCCCCGGGCCACGGCTCCGAAGCCAGCGGGCGCCGCGCCGCCCCTGACCGCCTCATCAGCAGGCCGCCCTCGGGCGTCGGGCGCTGCTGCACCGAGGACAGCCAGTGAGGCCCCGGCATGACATGCAGAGACCGGCAATGCGGCCAATCCGGATCGTTTGCAATGGCTATTCAAACCTCTTCGAGCACGAACGGTCGCCCCAATTCGAGCCGAAAGCGACCGCGCCCGGCCTTCAGCAAGCGGATCGCGTCGGTGCGCTCCTCGAGGCGTCGTCGTAACAGTATCAGACGCGTCTCGAGGTTATCCTTGATCGGCGGAAGCTGCAGGGCCGCGTCGAGACGTAACTCTTTGTTGGTAAATTCCCGACGCCCCTCGTCCCGTTGTTGCGTGAGCAGGCGCCACAGGATTCTTCCGGGCAGGCTCTTGATCAGGTACTGGCCGTCCAAAAAGAGGCTGGAGTCCTCGTGGTAGTAGCGAATCCGAACCGGGGCTCCCGCCGGCCCACCAGCCTCGGCCTGCACCCTGGCTCGCGCCGGCTGCTCGGCTACCGGCGAAGCCAGCGCGATGCCCGCGGCGATTTGGTTGGCCAACAGCGCGAGCACCTGCTCGGTGGTCGCGTCGAAGGCCGCCGGCTCGCTGCTCTCGACGCAGATGGCCCCCATCAGCCGCCCCTGGGCGAGCATGGGCACCGCGAGCTGACTGTCCACGTCTTCGAGACCGGGCATGGGGATTTCCCTGGAAACGAAAGCCTCGCCCTTTTGCTCGACGAGTTGCTCACGGGTGGTGCGGGCGTAGCGCAGCGCCGCGCGGAGGTTGCCGATGCGGATGGGCACCCCGCGCGCCGCGGCCACGCCGATGGTACCCACGCCCAGCTCGACCTCGGCACCCACGCCGGCTCGCGCATAGCCATGACTGGCCAGCAGCACCAGGCGGTCTGTGCCCTCTTCGACCACCAGCAGCATCGAGTGCGCAAGCCCAAGGCCGGACGCGAGCCCTGCCAGCGCGACATCCAGCAACGCGTCGAGATCCTCGGTCGCTGCGAGCCGACACGAGAGGGCGACGACTCCACCCAACTCCGAGTTCACGACTCGGCCACTTCCAACGGCACGCGCTCGCACGCGTGCACGCGGAAGAGATAGGCGCTGGCAAGGCGAAAGATGTCGCTCAGCCCCATCATGGTGGCGATGGCGTCGAGTTCGGCGCGCAGCTGCTCGAAGACGGGACCGGCTTCAAGGCTACTGTCGAACTCGAGAGTGAGCAGAAACTGCTGGCAATCCTTGGGATCCACGATCATCACCGTGGCGTGGGGGTTGTGCTCCAGGTTTGCGCGGGTCTTGCGGAAGAACTGGTTGGTGAGCGCCACGTGCTGACCGTCGACGTAGAGCACCTTCGAGATGTAGGTGACGTTGGGCATACCGTCGGCACCTACGGTGGAGAGGGTCGCGGGCAGCGCCGCGTCGAGGCTGGCCCGGGCGGCGGCGAGCAGATCGTTCACGACGCCCCCGGAAGCGCACACCCGGCCTGGGGACCCGGGGTTTGATCGAAGACCGCGGTGGGCGCGAACGTGATTTCCACAAAGCGGCGGTAGCGAAAACCGGCACTGGCCTCGCGCGAGATCCGCATGCTCTCCAGCTCGGTGCAAAAGCCGTCCTGATAGGCCTCGACCCTCGGAACCTGTCCCGGTTCGGCAGGGCGCACCTCGGCGCTCGCCCCCTTGATCTGGTAGGTCTTGAAGTCCTCCACGCGGCTGAGCACGACGGCGATGCCCGAACCGGCCCGCAAGTCCTCACACAGGCCCCGAGAGCAGACCTCGGGCACGTGCACGCTCAGCCGCCTCCCACCGGCGTGCACGCGCGCCGCGTAGCCGCGGGCCGCGTGGGGTCTGCCTTCGCCGTCCGCCGACGCGACCACGATGGCCACCGGCCCCTCGACGAAGCGCGCGAGGTCCGCCTCGATTGCGAACGGGGCCGGAGCGTCCATGGGCCCAGGCTACCAAGAAACGCCCGCATCTGGAGCTGAAAGAAACCCGGGCCATGCGACCGCTTAGGAAAGTTTTAGCCTTTTGATCACAGACATTTAGGAACGCGGCGAGGAGCGATCTTCTAGCTTGGATTTCGAGGCCGCCCACGACGGCGAGCCAAGAGCCAAGCCAAGCCAACCTCAGGAGACGCGCCATGAACCCCCGTTTCAGCCTCTACCACGAAATCCACAAGGGCCTGCGCCGGCAGCTGCTACAGCAGGTGCTCGAGTGTGGGCAAGTCGACCCCCGGGACCGCAGCGCGGTCGCTTCGCTGACCGCGTCCTTCCGCAGCCTACGCAGCTTGCTCGAGGAGCACGCCCAGCACGAGCAGCGCTGGGTCGAGCCCCGGCTCGAGCGCATTCGGGCCGACATCGCCAGCTCCCTGGCCGCCGAACACGAGACGCTGGACCGGGACATGCTCGAGGTCGAACGCGCCCTCGAGCGCTGGGCCAGCGCCGAAGACGACCGGCAGGTGGCCCTGGGGCTGCGAGCCCACGCCGCCCTGGCGAGCTTCGCAGGCGCCTACCTCAGCCACATGGCGCGCGAGGAGGACGAAGCCATGCCCGCCCTGCAGGCCGTCTTCAGCGACGAGGAACTGATGGCCGTAAGCGTCGAGCTGCGCGGCAGCGTCGCTCCCGAGCGCATGGCCGAGTTCATGTCCGTGATGATCCCGGCGCTGAACGTCGAGGAACGCAGCCAGCTATTCGCGGGCCTCAAGGCGGGCGCACCCCCGGAAGTGCTGCAGGGCATGTGCGCCCTGGCCGCCGACGTCCTTGACCCCGACGCCTGGTCCCAGGTGCAAAGCCGCGTCGGCCTGTAGCCCGCCGCCGCCGATACCACCCACGCCCAGGAGTTCATCATGACCCACACAAAACCCACCCTCTACATGTTCCCCGCCTCCACCACCTGCCGCCCTATCCTGCTGTTTTGCGCCCAGCACGGCATCGAGCTGGAGCACGTCGTCGTGAACCTGATGACCGGCGAGCACATGGCCGACGCCTACCGCAGCATCAACCCCGCCCAGCGGGTTCCGGTTCTGCGCGACGGTGCCCTCCTTCTCACCGAGAGCTCATCGATCCTCAAGTACCTTGCCGAAAAAGTGAATAGCCCGACCTACCCCAAGGGAGATCCCATCCGCCGCGCTCGCATCAACGAACGCATGGACTGGTTCAACACCGGCTTCTACATGGACTTCGGCTACAACCTGGTCTACCCACAGGTCCTGCCGCACATCAAGCGCAGCGACGCGGACGTACAGGCTGCGACCCTGGAACTGGGCGCGAGCAACAGCGCCCGCTGGCTCACCCAGCTCGACGAGCACTGGATCGGCCCAGAGCGCAATTACGTCTGTGACGACGAAATCTCGCTCGCGGACTACTTCGGCTGGGGCCTGGTCAGCATGGGCGAGCTGATCGGCCAGCGCCTCGAGCGCTACCCGAACGTCACGCGCTGGCTCGAGACCATGAACCGCTTGCCCGCATCGACCGAAGTCAACGCCGCCTTCGACGGCTGGGTGGCCTCGCTCGACGGCCAGAGCTTCCGGAGCGTCGCGTGATCAAGCGCCTGCACCACGCCGCCTACCGCTGCAGCGACTCCGAGCGAACGCGGGCCTTCTACGAAGACTTCCTCGGCCTGCCGCTCGTCCACACCCTCGAGCTTGCGGAAACCAAGACCGGCTCCCGCATCACCGCCCTGCACACCTTCTTCGCCCTCGACGACGGCTCCTGCTTGGCCTTTTTCGAAGCCCCCGAGCGCCCCTTCGAGTTCAAAGCGCAAGGCGACCTCGACCTGCACATCGCCCTCGAGGTCAGCCGCGAAGACCTGCTGTCGATGCACGAGAAGGGAAAACAGCAGGGCATCGAAACCCGCGGCATCTCCCACCACGGCTTCATCGAGTCGGTCTACTTCCGCGACCCCGACGGCTACGTGGTCGAGCTGACCGCCCCCTGTGACAACCACGCCGAAGCCATGGACCCGAGCCAGAACGGCGCCCGGGCCACGCTCGAAAGCTGGCAGCGGAGCAAGGCGCGGGCCCCGGCCTCGCGCGGGCACGCCGCCGGGTTGTCGGACGCAGCGCAGCGCTGAAGCGCCATGGCCGACGTCGCTGTAGCCGACCCGCTGCTGAAACACGGCGGGTCGTCCGCCTGGCGACAGCGGCGACGGGCTGGCCACCGTGAATCACCCAAGTCGGCTCAGAGCATTTTCTCGAGCGCCGCCATCTCCGCCCCATCGAGGCGAAAACCACCCGCAGCCACATTGCTCTCGACCTGTTCAGGCTTGGTCGCGCCCGCGATGACGCTGGAAACACTGGATTGGCTCAGCAGCCAGCCAGATGCCACGTCCAGCAACGTGCGCTCGCGTTCCTTGGCAAAGCCTTCGAGAGCCTCGATCTTGTCGAAGGTTTCATCGGTGAGCATGCGCGAGGCGCGTTCGCCCCACAGGCCGAGGCGTGTGTCCTTGTCGGGAGCCTCGCCGCGTCGGTATTTTCCGGTGAGCACTCCGCTCGCCAGCGGAAAGTAGGGCAGGATGCCCACCGCGTACTTCTCACAGGCCGGAATCAACTCGTGGCGGATCTTACGCTCGAGGAGGTTGTGGTGGTTTTGGGCCGAGACGAAGCCGGGGTAGCCGCGCTCGCGGGCCACGTGCAAGGCCTCGACCAGCATCCAACCGGCGAAGTTCGAGCATCCGATGTAGCGAACCTTGCCGGCGCGCACGATTTCGCCGAGCGCCTCAAGCGTCTCCTCGATCGGCGTGTCCGCATCGGGAAAGTGCATCTGGTAGAGGTCGATGTAGTCGGTACCCAGGCGCTCGAGGCTCGCCTCCACCGCGCGATGGATGTAGCGCTTGGAACCGCCCCGATCGAGGGGTGAGTCACCCGTGGCTCCCGAGAACTTGGTCGCGACGATGACGCTGGCGCGCTTGTCGCCCAGGGCCTTGCCCAGCATCTTCTCCGAGTCTCCGCGAGGCATGACAGCCTTTGCAGCTGAGCTGATCGAGACGACGTGTGAGCCTTGCGTCAGCCAGCGGTGCGATCTGTGAAAACCGACGATTGGCCAGGCGGTAGACGCAGCGCAGTTCGCCACAGGCGGGCGCCACGGCATGGTGCCGATCGCTGCGATTGACCACACCGACCCGCTCGAAGCGCGTACGCGGACTCGAAAGCCAACGGATGTCAAAAAGGCGATGCGTCGTGCGCAGCCCGGTCCGCGCCGCCGGATCGCGCCAGCGGGCTACCGAGTCGTCTAGCGAAATCAGAGCCTCGAAATCGCGGTAGAGGCTGCTGCTGGCCCGCATGCCGGCGGTGTCACGCACGTCCGCGCGTCCTTCGAGCCCAGCGCCTGCCCCCAGCCCCAGCGCTTCGAGTTCCGACAGCACAACCGGGTCGGTGATAAGCAGTGCGGCATGGGCCAGCGGCCGGGCCTGATCTTTGGGCTCGTCGGTAGCGGCATTGGACGTGGGCGCCGGGGGCCCAGACTCATTCACTTCTGCAGGTGGCTTCAGGTCCTTGGCCGCAGGAGGGGCACCGGTTGGGAGCGTGGTACGGGGTTCGGACTGCGCGCACGAGCAGACAAAGGCCACCAGCCACATACACCAGACGATCCTGCGGTGCATCACGACCCGCCCCACCAGGCACTCGCTCCGGCCGCCTCATGCGCTCTCCTGTCCACCCTCACCGGTCACCCTCAGGATAGCCGCGTGTGCTGCGACCCGACCGCACGGAGATAGGCTTCCCGGAGCCGCCTGTAGAGGGGTCCCGGTCGGCCAGCCCCAAGCGCCCGGCCATCCACCTCCACGGCAGGCACAAGCCCGCGCACGCTGCTGGTGACGAAGATCTCACTGGCGCCATAGAGGTCGCACGGCCACAAAAGGCGCTCACCACATGGCACCCCCAGCTGCCCGGCAAGCTCTTCCACTTCACTTGCAGTGATTCCCGGCAGGATTCCCAACGCTCGCGGCGGGGTCCACAGCTGCTCGCCGAGCCGCACGAAGACGTTGCTGCTGGCTCCCTCCAGGACTTCACCGCCCGGCCCCAGCACGATGGCTTCGTCACCGCCCTGGGCTCCTGCCCGCTGCATGGCCAAAATCGAGCCGAGGAAGTTTCCACTCTTGACGCCGGGCGCCGGACCCGCTGGCAGCGCGCGCAGATCGTGCACCGTCGCAAGCCTGAGGCCACGCTCGTAGAGTTCGGCCTCAGGCTCGGCAAACTCGGTCGCGTAGATGAGCACGCTCGACCGTACCGCCACGGGGCGCGGTCCGGGCGCGGCCACACCCCGGGTGACGACGATGCGCAGCACCTGCTCGAAGCCGCCAGCCGCGGCGACGGCCGCGTGCGCCCGCGCCCTCAGCTGCGAAACCGAAGACGGCGGCTCGATGCCCAGCGCGCGACAACCGCGCTCGAGCCGCTGCAAATGTTCCTCGAGGCGATGGGGACGCCCGGCGTAGGTTCGCAGCACTTCGAAGACGCTGTCGCCGTACAAAAAGCCGCGGTCGAAGGCACTGACCTCGGCAGCGGCAACCTCCCGCAGCTCTCCGTCGATGTCGACAACGCCCCGCGGCAGTCCCGGGGGTTCGATTTCACTCACAGCTGTTGCAGCAGAGCCTGGGCTTCTGCGTGCTGTCCAGCCTCGGCCACCGCGCGTTCCAGCATCGCCTTGGCCTTGGTCTTGTCGCCCTGGCGGAAGGAGATGTCACCCAGCCGGAAGTAGACGTCGGCCTTGGTGATGCCCGAGTCCTCCTTCAGCTTCTGCAAGAGCAGCGCGCGGTAGGTCTTCTGGGCCCGCTCCAGGTCGCCCTGCTCCAGGCACAGCCGCCCCAGGTCGCGCAGGATGTGCACGTTGGTCAGGTCGATCTTGAAGGCCGCGTCGTAGCACTCCATGGCTTTTACCACGTCGCCGGCGCCCTCGTGGGCCTTGCCCAGGCGATGCTGGTAGAGCGCCACTTCCTTGGCCCGACGACCGCCAAAGGATTCGATGATCTTTTCGAGCACCGGGATCGCATCGGCCTGACGATTGGCGGCGATGTAGAGGTCGCACAGCCCCAGCAGCGCTTCGCGGTCGGAGACCAACTCGACGGCCCGCTCCAGGTAGCCAATGGCGCTCGCGGGGTCTTCGAGCCTGTCGCGGTAGATGGCCGCGATGCGATTGAGCAGGGCCACCTTCTGTTCGGGCCCCTCCAGCGTCGCTTCCTCGGCGGAGAGCATCTCGGCGAGTTTCGCAAAGGCGGCGTGCTTTTCGTAAAGCACCTTGAGCCGCTCGCGGCTGTCTTCGTTGGCCGCGTCGATCACGAGCGCCCGCTGCAACGCGTTCTCCGCCAACTCCAAGTCACCCAGGCGTTCATCGGCAAGCTCCGACAATCGATGGGCGGTGGCGATGGCCTCGGCCCCTTCCTGCAGGCCCAGGAGCGACTCCATGTGGCGCGCCGCCGCGCTCCAATCCTCGGCGGTCTCGCTGAGCCGCAGCAATGCGGAGAGCGCATGGCGGTGGCTGGCGTCGCGGGCAAAGATACGCTCGTAGCTGGCCACGGCTCGCGCCGCGTCCTGGAGCTTGTCTTCGCAGTACTCGGCGATGCGGCCGAGCAGCTGCAGCTCGGCCGCGACGTCGCCGGCCTGCGCCTGGCGGTCGGCCTGGGCCGCAAGCAGCTCCACCAGCGCCGCCCACTGGCCGTCCTCCAGATAGAGCTTTTCGAGCCGTGCTTCGGCGGCCGCATGTCCGGGCTGCTCATCGAGCAGCTGCGCCAACTCGGAGATGGCACCGGCGCGATCGCCGAGCCGCTCTTCGAGCAGTCCCGCGATGCGCATCCGGAGCTCCGCTCGCGGTTCGGGTTCGCTGGTGCGCCCCACCCGTACGTTCAAAAGCTCCCGAAGCTCCGAGAAGCGCTCGGCCGCGGTGTAGAGATCGGCCAGGCGTGCGACCGCCCCTTCGTGATCGGGCTCGGTCGAAAGCAGCTCCGACAGTACTTCAATGGCGCGATCGCCCTGCCCCAGGTGGTCGGCGAGCACACCGGCCAGCTCATGGCGCAGCTGGGTCTGCACGTCGCTCTCGTTCTCGACCGACAGGCGCCGCTCGAGCAACTCGGCGACTTCATCGAAGCGCTCCTGGCTGGCGCGGATGCGCGCCAGCTGCGTCAGCGCATCCCGATCTTCGGAGTCGCTGCCCAGCAGCGTGGCGTAGCACTGACCTGCGGTCTCGGCATCGCCCAGGGTGGCATCGGCCAGGCGCGCCGCCTCGCGCAGGCGCTCGATACGCTCGCCCGAGTCGTGCTCGACCTCAGCCCACTGCCTCAGGCGCTCCACCAGATCGACCTCGCGGCCTGGCTCGCGCAATAGCGCCACCAGGCGCGCGTGCACCTCGGGCTGTTCGCGGTCGACCTCGACGGCCCAGGCCAGGCAGCGCTCCTCGGCCGCCGCATCGACCACGCGCTCGCGGTACCAACCCGCCGCCCGCAGACACAGCTCGCGCTTGCTCTGGCCCTCGATGGTGTTGGCCTCGACCAACCCCTCGACCATGCCGCGCACGCCCTCCCAACTACCAGCCATCTCGGCCAGCCGTTCGACTTCCGACAGGGCTTCTTCATCGGCGGGGTCGAGTTCGAAGATGCGGCGCGCGCTCGACAGCGCACGGCCCGGATCGGAGAGGTCGTGCTCCCAGATACCGACCGCCTCACGCAGGAGCCTGAGGCGCTCTCCATCGGTCTCGGCCAGTCGAATGCGGATGTCGTAGAGCCCGGCCACCTTGTCGAGGGCGCCGGTCTGCCGGTAGCACTCGTCGAGGGTGAACAGCACGTCCTGGGCGAGCGCGTCGCGCTGCCCCAGCTTTTCCATGCCTTCGAGCGCGCGCTCGTCGGCCGGATCGCCCTCGAGCACTTCCTTGAAGGCGATGAAGGCACCGCGCCCGTCGTCGAAGCGCTCGTCGCGCAGGGTGCCGATGCGCAGTAAGAGTTCGGTGCGCTCGGCGGGATCGACGGCGGCACCGATGCGCCGCTCCATGATGTCGAGCAGCTGCTCCCAGCGCTCGGTCTTCAGATAGAGACGGTCGAGGTCGGCAAGTGTTTCGGTGGCGTCGTCGTGCTGCTCCGAAGCGTGCACGTAGGCGTCGATGGCCCGGCTGTCGTCCTGCAGCTCTTCCTCGCACACGCGTGCCAGGCGCCGATACAGCTCGCTGGCCGCCAGTGGGTCCGAGACCTGCGGCGCGGCGCCATCGAGCACCTCGGCCAGTCGCTCGAAGCGGCCAAGCTCGCGGGCCAGACGCTCGAGATCGGCCAACAGCGTATCGTCGGTGGGGTCGTCGGGTAGTGCCCGGGCCAGGGCCTCGAAGGCATCGCCCGGCTGAGCGCGCCCTTGCTCGTGTACCTCGGCCAGCCGCTGCAGCTCGCTGCGGCGCTCGAAGGGATCGTCGAGGACGGCAACTCCTCCCTCGATGAGTTCAACGAGGTTATCCCAGCGCTGTTGGCTGCGCAGCAGGGGCTCGAGGATCTCGGCCGCAGCCACCCTCTGCTCGGGGCTCTTGCTGATGCGCATCAGCGCTTCGATGCTGCTGCCGTGGCTGGGGTCGACTTCCAGCGCCTGGCGGTAGCGATCGATGGCTTCGTAGGGATCGCCCAGCTCCTTCTCGAGCACTTCACCGGCGCGGCTGAGCAAGGCCACGCGCTCGACGTCGTCGATGGCCACCGCGGCCCGCTCGCCCAGGTTGTCGAGCAGGTCGGCAAAGCGTCCCTGTCGCTCGAAGAGCCCACCCAGGGCCGAGAGCGCGGTCTCGTTGGCGGCGTCGTCGTCGAGCACGCGCTGGTAGGCCTCGATCGCTTGATCGGGTTGGTGCAGCTGCTCGGCGTGCAGGGAGCCGAAGCGCAGGCCCAGCGCCACGCGCCCGTCGGCTTCAGCGCAGATTTCGATGCGCCGCCCCAACACCCCGACCAGGTCCGAGGGCCGCCGCATCGCCACGTAGAGTTCGTCGAGCGCTTCCAGCGCCAGCGCGTCGGCGTCGTCTTCCTCGACGGCGCGCTTGTAGGCGGCGACGGCCTGGTCGTGGTCGCCCAGCAAGTCCTCCTGGACCGACCCGAGGCGCCTTAGCAGCTCGCCCTTCTCCTCGACGTCGAACGCCTGCTCGGCGCGGCGCTCGAGCACGTCGGCCAGGCCGTTCCAGTCGCCCACCATGGTGTGCAGTGCCTCGAGGGCGTCGAGCGGGCTCGGATCCTCCGGATCGTGCTTGGCCAGGCGCTCGTAGCCCGCGATCGCGGCCCGCGGGTCGCCACGCTTTTCATCGTGGACGCGCGCCACCGTCATCATCATCTCGGACTTCAGCGCGTCGTCGTCGGTCTTGGCCAGGGCGGCCTCGTAGGCCTGCACGTGTTCGTCCCAGGCCCCCATGCGCGCGGCCAGGGCATCGACCTGGGAGCGCGCCTGCTCCGATGCCGGGTCGGCCACGAAGGCCCGCATCCAGGCGTGGAAGGCCAGGGCCGGATCGTCGCCGCGAACGTCGTGCAGCTCGCCCACCTCGGAAAGCAGGCGCGCCTGGTCGAACGGGTCGTCGCCGAGTTCGACCTGGGCTTCGAGAATTGCGATCAGCTTCTTCCACTGGTCGAGCTGGCGGTAGATGGGATCGAGGATCTGGCTGATTCGCAGCGTCAGCTCGGGCTCCTGGATCAAGCGTTCGAGCGCCGCCATGGCGTTGACCTCGCGGGCGTCGATCTGGGAGATGTCCTCGTAGACGTCGATGGCGGCGTCGCGATCACCCAAACGCGTCTCGAGCAACTCGGCCAACCGCAGCTTGAGTGGAATCTCCGCCGGGGTTCCCAACTGCTGGTCAATACGACCGCGCAGGTGCTCGACCAGCTCCTCCCAGCGCTCGGCCTGCTGCAACAGGGCTTCGAGCCCCGCAACAGCATCCTTGTCGTCGGCGTCGAGGTCGAGGATCTCGCGGAAGCTGGAGATGGCCTCGTCACGCTCGTGGGTGGTGTCGCGCTGCAGGCGCGCCCGCCGATGCAGCATGTCGATGCGACGCTCGTCGCTGTCGGCCGAGTCGGCCTGCTCGCGATACAAGGGCAGCAGCTGGTCCCAGGCCTCCAGACCGCGGTAGGCGCGCTCCACGGCGTCGAAGCTCTCGCGATCGCCAGGCTCGAAGACCAGGGCGGCAGCGTAGAGCTGGGCGGCGCGGTGCTGATTGCCGATGCGTTCGACATAGAGGCGGCCCGCGTAGCGAGCCAGGCGCGCCATCGCCTCGTCCTCGACCCCCTCATCGATGGGCTTGGCGAGGATCTTGCCGAGACGCTTCCACTGCTCGCCAACTTTGGCCAGACGGGTCAGCGTCTCCCACGTCTCCTCGTCGCGCGGATCTTCGGCGAAGAGGCGGGCATAGACGCTGAGCGCGCCCTCGAAGTCCTCGAGCTGGTCCTCGTGGATTTGGGCCAGGCGCACCAGCAGGCGCTGCTTTTCGTCGGGGTCGAGCTCGGCCTCGATGCGCGCCTCGAGCACCGAGGTCAACTCCGGCCACTTCATTTGCGTCAGATAGACCGGCTCGAGAATCTCGGCGGCGACCGCCCTATTCTCGCCCTCGCCCGCGAGGATGGTCTCGAGCAGGGCGATGGAACTCTGATGGCTGAGGTCGTCGGTGACCGCGTCGCGCAGGTGTTCGAGGGCGCGCGGCACGTCGTCGAGGTGATCGTGGCAACCGCGTGCCAGCTTGTAACGCAGCTCCACCGGCGAGCCGATCTGGCGCTCGAGCTGCGCCTCGTAGGCCGCGCCCAGATCCTCCCAACGGCCGGCCTGGGAATAGAGGCGCTCCAGCGACTCGTAGGCCGCCGCCGACGGCGCGTCCATGATCAACTCCTCGAGCACCTCGACGGCGGCGTCGGGATCGTCGAGGCGGTGCTCCAGGATATCGGCCTGGCGCGTGAGCAGCTCACCGCGCGCGCTGGCGTCGGGTGCGACCTCGGCCTTGCGGCGCAGCACCTCGACCAGCGCCCGGTGGTCACCGGCCTCGGCGTGTAGCTGCTCGAGGGCGTCGAGGGCTTCGCCGTCCTCGGGACGGTCCTCGAGCAACTTCTCGAAGTACTCGGCCGAAAGCGCCGCGTCCTGAAGCCGGTCGCGCGCGACCTCGGCGATGCAGCGATAGACCTCCACCTGCAGCTCGCCGTCGTACAGAGAGGGAGCCGCCTCGCGCAAGGTGGCGACCTGGTCGGCAAAGCGGCCGGAAGCCTCCGCCAGGCGCTGTAACTCCGAGATAAGTTCGCCTACGACGGGCTCTTCGACACCAGCCAAGAGCGCGCGGGCTGCGTAGTCGTAGGCCTGACTGATGGAGGCCAGCCCGTTTTCGGCCACCTCGCAGGCGCGCCTGAGCGCGGCCAGTTTGTCGGCGGGGTCGTCGGTATCCTGCAGCACCTCGAGCACGCTGAGCAGGCGGTCGAAGGCGCCGCTGGACTCGTAGCGCGGTGCCGCCACGCGGGCGGCGTCGATGCGCAGCTCCGACTCGGTGTCGGCCATAATGGCGTCCAGGGCCGCGAGCGCACCGGCGTGGGTGGGCTCGTACTCGAGCACGGCCTCGTAGTTTTCCAGGGCCCGTTGCGGATCGCCGGTGTGCAGGCGCATCAACTCACCGCTGCGGAACTGCAGCTCTGCGCGCTCGCCGGCGTCCTCGCACAGCCCCTCCTCGGTCTGCAGCGTCTCGAGCATGTCCTCCCAGCGCTCGGTGCGCTCGTAGAGGCCGGCCAGGGCCTGCAGCGTCTGGCGATCGGGTCCGAGACCCGAGACTACGTCGGCGTAGATCTCGATGGCGCCTTCGGGATCCTCCAGGCGCTCGTCACGGATGGCGCCGGCGCGACGACCCAGCTCGCGCCGCTCGTCGTCGCTATCGGCGAACTCCATGTGTTGGCGCAGGATCTCCACCAACTCGCTCCAGCGTTCGGCCTCGGCGTAGAGCCGCTCCAGCGCGCGCAGGGCGTCGACGTCGGAGGGCTCGATCTCGAGCCGCTCGCGATGGGCCTCGATGGCACCATCGACCTGCCCCAACATCGACTCGTTGATCTCGGCCACGCGCGCCAGGAGGCTAAGTCGCTCGCTGGCGTCACCCTCGAATTGCACCTGCCGCCTGAGATCGGCGACCAGGCTGGCGAAGTCTTCGCTGGCCAGGTGGATGCGCTCCAGGGCGCGCGAGGCCGTAAGCACCGAGTCGGGGTTGTCGCCGTCGATCTCGATCAGGCGTTCATAGGCGCGGGCGGCGGCTTCCTTGTCCTGCAGAAACTCATCGAGCAGCACCGCCAGCTCGAGCAGGATCTCGGCCTGCAGGTCGGCGCCCAAGTCCTCGGACTCGAGCACCCGCGACAGCACCTGCGAGCGCTCGCGCCGGAAGGCATCGCGATGGCTGGCGATGCTGGCCAGGGCCTCGCGCGCCGTGGTGTTGCCGGGGTCGGCCTCCACCGCACGCCCATAGGCCGAAAACGCCGCCTCGTGGTCGCGCGTGCGCTGTTCGTGGATCTCGCCGATGCGCAGCAAGAGGTCAGCCTGGGCTCCGCCGGTGTCCAGATCGTCGAGCTGGATCTCCAGCACCCGTGCAAGATCGCGCCAGGCGCCCTGGTTTTCGTAGAGCGGCTCGAGGATGGTGGCGATGCGATTGCGCTGGCCCTCGACGCCGAGCATGCGCCCGAGCGCTTCCTGGGCGCGCAGCTGGTGAGGCTGTTCCTGCAGCACGCCTTCGTAGTGGTCGACGGCCTCGCCGGGCTCGCTGAGCTTGGTCTCACACAGCTCGCCCAGGCGCAGCATCAGATCGACGCGCTCCTGTCCCTCGGCCGCGCCCAGATTGCCGCGCAGCAGCTCGGCCAGGTCGCGCCAGCGCTCGGTCTTTTCGTACAAGCCCTCGAGCGTGCGCCGGGCGGCGCCGTGGTCGGGGTCCAGCTCCAACACCTGCTCGTAGGTGTCGACCGCCTGGTCGGGGCGCTCGAGGATCTCCTCGAAGAGAAAGCACAGCTGCAAGAGCAGGTCGAGCTTGGCCTCGGCGTCGGCGGTGTCGGCGATGCGCTTGCGATAGAGCGCCTGTAACTCATCCCAGCGTTCACCTGCAGTGAACAGCTCCTTGAGCGCTACGAAAGATGCTTCGTTGGTGGGCTCGACGGCGATGACGCGCTTGTGAAAAGGTTCAGCTTCCTCGGGTTGACCCAGGGTTTCGTCGTAAACGCGCGCCGCTCGCGCCGCCAACTCCAGCACCGCGCTATCGCTCAGCCCACCAGCCTCGATGGCAGTGCCGAATGCGGTGGCCAGGGCACGATGCTGACCGGCGCGTTCGGCTGCCTCGGTCAATCGATCCCAGAGGTCGGCATCGGAGGGCTGCTCGAGGAAAGCCGTCTCGATCGAACCGTAGGCACCGCTGGCATCGCCGAGCTTGGAACCGCTGATCTCGGCCACGCGCAAGCGCAGCTGCCGCACCTCTTCTTCGTCGCTCTCGGCCGCCAGGCGCCGCGTCAGCACCTTGAGCAACTTGTCGTAGCGGCCGCCGCTCTCGTAGACCTTCTCCAACATGCGATTGACCCGATCGGCCAGCTCGCCGCCGTCGTCGCCGAAGCCCTCGTGCAAGCGCTCCAGGGCCGCCACCGTGGCGCCATGGGCCGGCTCCTGCTCGAGTACGCCAGCGAAAACATCCAGCGCCCGCGCCGGCTCGTCCAGGTGTTGGACCAGCACCTGCCCCAGACGCGCTCCCAGCTCCACCCGTGCCGCCGGCTCGCTTTCGGCCTCGAGCCGCCGCTCGAGCACCTCGCACAGCTCGGGCCAGCGCTCGGCGGCCAGGGCCAGGCGGTCGCGGGCGATCAGCACGTCGCGATCGGCGGGATCGATCTCCCCCATCGTGCGGTAGCGCTCCGCGGCGGCGGCGGCGTCCTCGAAGACTTCTTCTTCGAGCTGGGCCAACTCGCGAAGCGTATCCCAGCGATCGGGAGGATCCGGGATGCGCTCCAGCCTGTGCTCGAGCAACGTGTGCAGGTCGGCGGTGCGATGCTCGGCGCGGTAGATGCGCTCCAGGGTCTCCACCACGGTCCTGTCGTCGGGCTCGGCCGCGAGCACCGCCTTGAGCTTGTCCACCCCCAGCGCGGTGTTACCCAGGCGATCGAGGGCGATGGTGGCGATGCGACGGGCCAGGGGCACGGCCGCGTCGGGACGGGTCTCGGCGCGCGCCTCGTAGGCCTGGACCACGCGATCGTAGGCCGCCGCCGCCTCTGCCGTCTGCTCCAGCTGGTCGCGGATGTCCTCGGCGTCGGGCGCCAGCTCGAAGGCCTGCAGCGCGTAACCGAAGGCGCCCTCGCCATCGCGCAGTTGACCCAGGGCCAATTCGTGCAGGCGCGCGAGCAGTGCCAGGCGATTTTCTACGTCGGACTCGCCCAGCGCGTTGAGCGAGATCTCGAGCATGGCCCGCAGCCGCGCCCATTTTTCGTCGGACTCATAAATGGGGGCGAGCTTGCGTGCCGCCTCGACGTTCGCGGGATCCACCGACAGCACGCGCTCGTAGCTGCGCACGGCACGGTTGGCCTCGCCCAGGTCGTCTTCGAAGATGCGCGCGGCCCGGAAGCTGAGGTCGACCTTCAGCTGCTTGTCCTGGGCCTTGTCGGCCTCGTGGGACAGCACGTCGGCCAGGCCCTCGAAGTCCTTGACGTTGCGGTAGAGCGCCTCCACGGCGTCCCACTCACCCTGGGCCAACATGCCGTCGCGCAGCGAACGCAGGGCGCGGCCGTGCTTGGGATCGATCTCGAGCACCCGCTGCCAGCAGCGCGTGGCAGCGGCGGCGTCTTCGAGTTTTTCGGCCTGCAGCGCGGCCAGCTTCTGCAGGATTCGGATGCGCCCGTCATCACTGGGCGCGCCCGAAAGCGAGCGCTCCAGCACGTCGGCCAGGCCCGCATAGTCGCGCTCGCGTTCGCACAGCTTTTCGAGCGCCTCGAGCGCCCCCGGCGCCGCGCTGTCCTGATCCAGAGCCTCGCGCCACAGGGCGATCGCCTCGGGGTAGCTGTGCAGACGATCAGCGGCCAGCCGCGCCATCTCGATGGTGTCGCCGAGGCGAACGCTCGGATCGCTGGCGACCGAGCGCTCCTTGCGCAGCACCTCAAAGAGCGGCTTCCAGGCACGCTTGCGCTCATAGATCGACTTCAGCTGGCTCAGGGCCTCGCGGTTTTCGGGCTCGAGTTCGATGGCCCGCTCCAGCGGTCCGGTCGCCTGGTTGAAATTGGAGAAGCGCTCGATCCACAGCTGGGCGACCTGCACGTAGCGCTCGACCTTCAGCGCCCGATCCTCGAGCGCCTCGGCGTTGTCGCTAAGCACGTTGATCAAGTCGTTCCAGCGCCCGGCGCCCTCGTACTTGGCGCAGAGTTCAGCCAGCGTGTCGCGATCGGCCGGGTCCAGCTTCAGGATGCGGCCCAGCACGTTGATCACCATGCCGTCCATGTGCAGACGGTCACGGTAGATCGCGAGCAGCTCCTGCAGCAGCTCCACGCGCCTGGCCTGTTGCGCCTCGGGGGTGGCCTCGATCTCGGCCTTGATCACGTCGGCCAGGGCGCTCCACTTCTCGGCCGTGCGGTAGAGCCCGCGCAGCGCGGCGCTGACCTCCGGGTGGTCAGGGTCCAAGCGCTGCACCAGCTTCCAGGCGTCGATGGCCGCATCCGGAGTCGCGCTCTGCGCCGCCAGCTTGGCCTGCTCCAGAGCCAGCTCGAGGCGGGCATCCTCGCTCGAGACGCGCTGGGCGTCGCCGAGTACCGACAACCAGGCCCCGGGATCTTCGGTCTTGGCGTAGTACTCGCGGTAGAAGTTCAGCATCGCCGGGTGGGCACCGTCGAGCTTGCGCAAGCGCGCGAAGTAGGGCTCGGCGTCCTCGGGCGAGCCGCGCATACGCCAGTGCACCATGCCGATCTGCAGCAGGTTGCCCTGCTCCACCTCGAGCTTCTGTTTGACCGTCAGCGCCTGCTCGTACATGGCGACCAGGTCGTCCCAGCGCTCTTCGGCGGCGTAGTGGTCGTAGAGGAAGCCCATGGCCTCAGCGTTGGCCGGCTCGTAGTCCAACACGCGCTCGTAACTGGCAGCCGCACGCCCCTTGTCCTCCAACTGATGCGCAATCACGCGCGCTGCACGCAAGTACAGGGCGCTGCGGGCGTTCTTGTCGCGTCCGTGCTCGGCCGAGTCCAGCAGCAGCTCGGTCAGCACATCCCACTTGGAGCGAGCGCGCAGCGTCAACTCGTAGAGCTGGGCGGCGCGCAGGTTGCCCGGGTCGACCTCGAGGGCGGCCTTGAAGAGGCGATCGGACTCGGCGTCACGGCCCTTATTGCGGTGCTGCCAGACCAACGAGCCAGCCCGCACCAGCAGCGAGGTCTTGAGCGAGAGGTCGGTCGACGACGCAGCCTCGTCCTCGAAGCGCTTGGCGAACTTCTTCCAACTGCGGCGACTCTGGCCGATGCGCCCGATGGCCTCGGCCGGTTCCACGTCGTCGGCATTGAGCGCCTGGGCGCGCTCATAGGCCGCGACCGCACCATCGGCGTCGAGCAGCGCCTCGCTGCGCATGCGCCCCAACTCTTTCCACAGGCTGGCTGCGAAATCCGGGTCGGCCTCGGGGCCTTCGCCGAGCAACTCGGCCTCGACCTCGATCAATAGAGCGACTGCGCCCAACTCGCCGCGCCGCTCGTGACCACGCCGGGCCATTTCCAGCAAACGCACCGGCTCGGCACCGAGACGGCTTTCGTCCCGGGCCGCCACCAGCGCGCGCAGGCCTGCAAACGCCCCCTCGTCTTCGGGGTCATCACGGAGAATCCCCAGATAGTTGGATAGGGTGAGCAATTCGGCTTGTCCCCCGACCGCCGTTTCGACTGCCCCGCTATCGCTTCGGTTATTCGGCACGGTGCCTCATCGCGGTTCAGGCAGCGGCAAGGCTCACCGAACAGCGATCAACCTCGGCGATCGCCGCCGGACTACCCCTGCGCTTCAGGTGGCCCTCGCGGGCCCTCTCGTGCCCGGATCCGGTACTGCCTGGGTGGGCTGTGAAGCGTGGTTTCAAGCCAGACGCCGCGACCGTGGTGACCGTGTCGGAGACGCGCCTACCGACCAGGTGTTGATGGATGGTAACGGCGCCGCGCCGGGCGAGGCAAGCACTGATTTCCCAGGAAGGGTACAGCCACGGGTACAGCCAGACGCCGTCGACCTCGGTGAGCAACAGCTGAGCGCGAACTACACTGCGGGTCGATGCCCCGACGGATGCGACCGCGCCCCGCTCTGACGCGCCCAGAAGGTCATCCTCAGAACGTCATCAACGCGCCGGCCCAGGTCATGGCGCCCCACGTCACCAGGCCGGCGGCCAAATGCGCGGTGGCCAGCGTCTGCAGCGTGTCGTAGTCGTTGGCGCGATCGAGGCCCAGGTCGTTGGCGATGTAGAGGCCCAAAAGGGCTTGGGCCACCATGCCGCCGAAGTGCACCCAGCGCAGCAGCTTGTGCAGCCGCAGGGTCGAGGCAAACTCGCCCTTGCCCGAGGCCAGATCGTCGGGATCGGGCATCAGCGCGGCGATCGTGAAGGTGGTGGCGTAGAGCCCCGTGGTCAGAATGGCGCCGATCGCATGGGGCCAGGGGGTCTCGTGGCACTGGCCCTGACCGAAGATCGCATCGCCGGTCACGCAGGGGTTGCTGCCGCGATCGTCGAAGAAGCCGTAGAGGTTGTAGTACTGGATGAAGCCGAGTCCGACGGTGGCCGTCATCGCCGCCCAGGTGGCCATGCCCAGGGGCCGGTGCAGATCGGCCAGCGAGTTGCGGCGCTTCATCTGGGCGGCGTAGCTGTCTTCGGAGTCTTCGGCGGCCTCCGAAACCTCCTCGACGTCCTGGTCGAGGGCGACCACCAGGCTTGCGGCCGCGGCCGGACTCAGAAGGGGGCTTTGGGCGGTGGCGGCCCCGAGGGTCGGAGCCTGCAGGCTCAATCCGTAGATCGGGGTGGCCAGAAGCAGCACGGCGAGGCTATTCATGTATCACTCCAAAGTCGCGGCCATGCTTACACCCGATGACCGCGCCGGCTCAAGCGCCGCGGAGCAGATGGCCAGCTCCCCACACGCCCACGACGCAACCATGGACGCAACCACGACCGACGCCGACGCCCTACTCACCTACATCGATGCCTCCCCCAGCCCCTACCATGCGGTGACAGCGGCGGCGGCACGACTGACCGAGGCGGGCTTTGACGAGCTGGCCCTCGAACAGCGCTGGCAGCTCCAGCCCGGTGGCCGGCACTTCGTCATCAAGGGCGGCTCGATCGCGGCCTTCATCGTGGGCAGCAGCGCGCCGGTCGACAGCGGCTTTTTGGCCATCGGCGCCCACACCGACTCGCCCAACCTGCGCCTCAAGCCCCAGCCCGACCTGCGCCGCCACGGCTACCACCAGCTGGCGGTCGAGATCTACGGCGGAGTGCTCCTGTCGACCTGGCTCGATCGCGATCTGTCGCTGGCCGGGCGCGTGGTGATCGATGACGGAAGCGACGGCGGCCGCAGCGAGCTGGTGGACTTTCGGCGCCCCCTGCTGCGCATCCCCAACCTGGCCATCCACCTGGAGCGCACCGTCAACACCGACGGGCTGAAGCTCAACGCCCAACGCCACATGGTGCCGATCTGGGCCCTGGAACGCAGCGCGAAAGCAGCGAAGGACGAGCCGGCCCCGGCGCTGCGGCAGGCGCTCGCCGGGCAGCTCTCCGACGCCGGACGCGAGATCAACCCCGAGGCCATCCTGGGCTGGGATCTCTGCCTCTACGACACCCAGCCGGCGGCGATCGCGGGCCTGCGTCAGGAGCTGATCCACGCCGCACGCCTCGACAACCTGGCCAGCTGCCACACGGCACTGACGGCGCTGACCACGGCAGCCGCCGAGCATCCCGCCACGCGCGTGATCCTGCTTTACGATCACGAGGAGGTGGGCAGCAGGAGCGCCCATGGGGCGGCCTCGCCCTTCGCCCTCGACCTGCTCGGGCGCCTGGCCGGCCCCGACCACGACGCGCTGACGCGGGCGGTGGCGCGCTCGTTTTTGATCTCGGCGGATATGGCCCATGCAGTGCATCCCAACTACGCCGACAAGCACGAGCCCGGCCATCGCCCCGTGCTCGGCCGCGGTCCGGTCATCAAGACCAACGTCTCCCAGGCCTATGCCAGCGATGCAGAAAGCAGCGCGCGCTTTGTGCGACTATGCCAACGCGCCGGCGTCGAACCCCAGCACTTCGTCAGCCGTTCGGACCTGGCCTGCGGCAGCACCATCGGCCCGATCACGGCCGGCCGCGTGGGACTGCCAACTGTGGACGTGGGCAACCCGCTGCTGTCGATGCATTCGATTCGGGAGATGGCAGCGGTGGAGGATGTGGGGGCGATGCAGAAAGTCTTGGGTGTGTTTTTCGCGGGGCGATAACGGCACGGGACGCGAGAGCCTCATCCCAAGGGCATCGGCCTATTCCAGCTCGAAATCCTTACAAAACACGATCGGCGCCGCCTCATCTTCATAAAAGGCCGCCCGATGCTCATCGGTCGGAAAGCCATGGGCGCAGCTCACCCGCTCGGCATCGAAGAGCGCGCAGCTCTCACACGTAAAGCGCAGGGCGAAGCGCTCTCGCTGTCTTCGAAAGCGCGCGTCCTGGGGTAGCTTCAAGGCTTATCGCCCGGCTCGATCTTGGCCACGCGCCGGGCATGGCGCCCGCCGTCGAAGTCGGTGGTAAAAAACGCCCGCACGATATCCTCGGCCACGCCGATGCCCACCACCCGCGCCCCCAGGCACAGCACGTTGGCGTCGTTGTGGGCCCGCGCCATACGTGCCGTGAAGCCGTCGGTGCAGAGCGCGGCGCGCACCCCGGCGTGGCGGTTGGCCGCATAGCTCATGCCCAAGCCGGTACCGCAGATCAACACGCCGCGATCCAGCTGCCCCGCGGTGATGGCCTCGGCCACGGCGTGGGCGAAGTCCGGGTAGTCGCAGGACTCGGGGCCGTCGGTGCCGAAGTCCCGCAGCGAGCCACCGAGTTCCTCGATCAGCGGCATCAGGGCCCGTTTGAGTTCCACGGCGGCGTGGTCACAGCCGATACCGACCCGCCCTGCCCGCTCAGTCATGGCGCTTGAGGATCAGCGAGACGTTGGTGCCGCCGAAGCCGAAGGAATTGCTGAGCACCACGTTCAGCACGCGCTCGCGCGCCTCATGGGGCACCAGATCGAAGCCAGCGGCGCGCTCGTCGGGGCTGTCCAGGTTGATGGTCGGCGGCACCACGCCGTCGCGCAAGGCCAGGGCGCACAGCACCGTCTCCAGCCCGCCAGCAGCGCCCAGCAGGTGCCCCGTCATGGACTTGGTGCTCGAGATCCACAGGCCACCGTCGGAGCGTCCGGAACCGCCGCCCTGACTGTGGTCGCCGAAAATCTTCCGGATCGCCATCAGCTCGTTCATGTCGCCAGCGGGCGTGGAAGTGCCGTGGGCGTTGATGTAGTCGACCTGCTCGGGGGCGATCGCCGCATCTGCCAGGGCCGCCTTCATGGCTCGCTGGGCGCCCTCGCCCTCCGGTGCGGGCTGGCTCAAATGGTAGGCGTCGGCGGTGGCGCCGTAGCCGACCACCTCGCACAGAATGGGAGCGCCGCGGGAGATGGCCAGCTCACGCTCCTCCAGCATCAGGATGCCGGCGCCCTCGGCGATCACGAAACCGTCGCGATCGCGGTCAAATGGCCGACTGGCCTTTTCGGGCTCGTCGTTGCGCTTGGACAGGGCGCGCATGGAGTTGAAGCCGGCGACTCCAAGGGGCGTTACCGTAGCCTCGGCCCCACCGGCCACAGCCGCGTCGATGCCGCCGCGCTGGATCCAACGGGCCGCCTCGCCGATGGCGTGGGCGCCCGAGGAACAGGCGCTGGTGGTGGTGTAGCTCGGCCCCTTGAAGCCGTAGCGAATCGACACCATGCCGGGAGCCAGGTTGGCGATCGCGCCCGGAATGAAATAGGGCGTGACGCGGCGGGGCCCCTTGCTGCGCAGCACCTCGCACTGGGCTTCAATCAGCGGCAGGCCGCCGAGGCCGACGCCGATGAAAGTGCCGGTCCGCTCCTTGAGCGCATCATCGGGCTCGAAACCCGAACTCTGCACCGCCTGCACCGAGGCCCCGACCGCCATGTGGATGAAGGCATCGCCTTCACGGACCCGCTTGCGCTCGAAGTAGGTCTCGGGGTCGAAGCCGGTGCACTCACCGGCGATCGTGGTTGCGAAGCCCTCGGTGTCGAACTTGGTGATCGGACCGATGCCGCTCTTGCCGGCACGTATCGCGGACCAGGTCGACTCGATGTCGAGACCGCATGGGCTTACGGTTCCGACGCCTGTGACAACGACCCTACGCATGTCGCTGAACTACCGCGACATGGCAACGCGAGCAAGAGATAAGCATCGCGTGCCAGTCGCCTGCAGTGTTCGTTTTGGCGCGCTGGCGCGCTATTTGACGTGGTCCTGGATGTATTTGATCGCGTCACCCACGGTCGCGATCTTCTCGGTGTCCTCGTCGGGGATGTCGATTTCGAACTGCTCCTCGAAGGCCAGCACGAGCTCAACGATGGCCAGCGAGTCAGCGCCGAGATCCTCGATGAACTGAGCCTCGGGCTTGACCTCGGCGATGTCGACGTCCAACTGCTGCGAAACGATTTCCTTGACCTTCTCGGCGATATCCATCCGTCTCTCCAGGGCGGTGAGGTGGTTCGAGCACCCACAAAAATTTACATGTACATCCCGCCGTTAACGCGCAGGACCTGACCTGTGATGTAAGAAGCTTCGTCGCTGCAGAGAAAGACCACAGCGGCTGCGACGTCGTGCGGCTGCCCGACACGTCCCAGCGGAATTTGCTGCAGCATCAGCTGCTTTGCGTCCTCGGGGAGCATGCGGGTCATGTCGGTATCGATGAAGCCGGGACCGACCGCGTTGACGGTCACGCCGCGCGAGGCGTACTCCCGAGCCAGTGTCTTCGTCAAGCCAATCAGCGCGGCTTTGCTCGCCGCGTAGGCCGCCTGCCCGGGATTGCCCGTCTCGGCCACCACGCTCGCCATATTGATAATTCGACCTGTTTTGGCGCGAGACATGGGCCGAATGGCGGCCTTGCTGCAAAAGACGGCGCCGCCCACGTTCACGGCCAACGTTTTGTGCAGGTCCTCGGGCGAGACGCGCAAGAGTACCTGATCGCGTGCAATGCCCGCATTGTTGATGAGGATGTCGAGGCGACCGAGGCGTTTGTAGAGGGCGTGGAAGGCGTCGCCGATGGCCTCGTGATCGGTGACGTCACAGGGCAAGAGTTCGGCGCTGCCGCCAGCGGCGCGGACATCGGCGAGCATCTGCTCGCCGATCGGCGGCTCCAGCACGTCGACGGCGACCACATGGGCACCGGCCCGTGCCAGCTCGACACACAGCACGCGGCCGATGCCGCGGTAGCCACCGGTGACTACCGCGACCTTGTCATCGAGCCGAAACATTTCGCGGAAAGAACTCGCGCCGAGCAGGCGCGCAGCTCAGGCCTCGGCTTCCTCAGCGGGCGGCGGTGCCGCCTTTTCCTTGGTGCCGATCACCTGCCGGCCCTTGTAGTGGCCGCAGCTCGGACAGATGCGGTGCGGCAGCATCATCTCGTCGCAGTTGGGACAGGGGATGGTATTGGGGGCGCGCACCCGATCATGCTGGGCGCGGCGTTGGTCGCGCTTGGCGCGGGTGGTTTTTCGCTTCGGAACCGCCACGGCTCACTCCTCTCGTTCGCTCTCGTGGGCAGCTTGGGGCTGCTCCGGGGCGGCCGGCTTGGGGCCGGCCGGGAGCTTGTCGCGCAACTGGGCCAAGGGCGCAAGCCTCGGATCGGGTCCATCGCCCTCGCCGAAGTCCTCGGGGTTGGGGCGCACACCCTCGGGCACCTCGATTCCGGCGCAGTCCTCGGCACACAGGGGCTGGATCGGACACTCGAGTACCAGGTGCTCGCGCACCAGATCGTCGAGCACCAGGTCGCTGCCCGTAAAGTGGGCACGGTCCAGGTCGGAGGCCTCGAGTTCGAACTCGAGCGGCGGGGCGCGGCCGTCGTCGGGGCTGAGCAGCAGCGTCAGTTCGGAGTCCACGCTGACTGCGGCCGGGCCCAGGCAGCGGCAGCATTCGGTCACCAACTCGGCCCGCAATTCGCCGCGGATCAGGAACTCGGTGCCGTTCTTCTGGGCACGAACGTGCAGCAAGCCAGGACCGCCCGCCGGCGACAGCGGCGTGTCGGCCAGCGTGCCTGCGAGCCAGGCGGTGTCCAGCTCGAAATCGTAATCCTTGCCGGAATCGTCGATGTCGCTGGCGTGGAGCACGATCTCGGGCATGTTCCTGGTGGTCTCGGCGGGGAGCTTCGGAAGAGAAAAGCACCGCCAGGGAGACGGAGCAGCAGCGCCCGACCGGGCGTCCCTGCCCAAATTGGGGCCGGGACTATTGCCTGTGGCACCCTGGAAGTCAAATCGCGAACAGTTCGCGGTCGCGTTTTTCAGACCTCTTCGTGCACCCCGAGCACGCGCATGGCGCCCTCGGCGAGCTCGAGCAGTACGAAACCGGGCATGGCGCGGGTGCCGTCGGAGCGGCCCACGGCCACGCCGCCCAGGCGCGGCACCACCAGGCGCAAATCGCGGGCTGCGCTGTCGTCACGCACCTCGCGCTCGCCGTCGCCCACCGCCGGGCGCAGGACCCGAACTTCGGGCCAGGCGAAGAGACCACCGGGGGCGCCGATGCGCCGGGCCAGCTCGGCCAGGTCGGCGCTGCCCAGATCCTGGCCATCCTCGGTGCGGGCAACGGCCTGGGAGCCGCCCTGGCCAGGCGCCTGCCAGGATAGCAGCCAGCGGCTTTCGCCTTCGGCCTCGCCGAGGTCGCTGGCCAGCTGCTTGAGGTCGTCGAGGCCGTGGCCGCAGGCGTCGTCGCTGTGGGCGTAATGGCCGCCGCTGGCCCCGGCCACCGGGACGAACACGTGACCGGCCACATCCACCCGACGCAACGCCGAAACGTCCACGATCCGGGCGGCGGCCTCGCCCAGGGAGGCGCGCGCCGATTGAATGCGCTCGGTGCTGTCGCGGCCGCCCGACAGCAGCAGCGTGGGCGCCGGCAGCGTCGACAACGCCCCCAGAAGCTTGGCCGCCTGCCGCGGGGTATCACCCACGCCGCCGATCACGACCTGCAGGTGGGGCTTGAGCTCGGCCAGCACTTTCAACGTGTCGACGTCGGGCGGTGGCCCGAAGGCGGGGCCGGCGAAGGCCGCCACGCGCAACGGGGGCTCGATGCCCTCGATGCGCAGACGACGGCCTTCGATGTGCAACTTCACGGCGCCGACGCTGCGCGTGCCGGCTTCGGGGGGATCGGCGGCCAGACAGCGCATGTAGCCCGGCGGGCCCTGGACGCGCAGGCCGCCGTCGAGGCAGCCGCGGCAGCCGGCCACCGAGAGAGCCCAGCACAGGGCGATCAGCAGGCGTGATTTGGCCATGGGCAGCGGGACCTTACGCCAAAGGTCGGGCGCTGGACCAGGCGGCTTTCTTCAAACAATGTAGGGCATGCCTCTACACCTTTTCCACCAGGTGCTTTAGACTGGAACGACCACCTGGTGGTCCTGCGGCGACCTGCTGGCGTCGACTGTGACCGATTCGAACCCGATCAGCCCACGAGGGAGTACCCGATGACCGACGACAACCGTTTTCACGGCACCGACAGCTATTTGACCAATGAAGCGCTGGAGGCCGCCGTGAACTGCGCCCTGGTGCTGCAAAAGCCGCTGCTGGTCCGTGGCGAACCGGGCACGGGCAAGACGCTGCTGGCCGAGGCTGTCTCCGAGGCCCTGGGGCTCCCGCTTCTGACCTGGCACGTCAAGAGCACCACGCGCGCCCAGGAGGGGCTCTATCACTACGACACCGTGCAGCGTCTGTACGACAGCCGCTTCAACGACGGTGACGTCTCCGACATCCGCCAGTACATCCGGCTGGGACCACTGGGCAACGCCTTCAAGTCCGACGAGCGCGTGGTGCTGCTGATCGACGAAGTCGACAAGGCCGACATCGAGTTCCCCAACGACCTCTTGCACGAGATCGACAAGATGCGCTTCCGCATCATGGAGACCGGCGACGAGATCGTGGCCAAGCATCGGCCGGTGGTGATCATCACCTCCAACGCCGAAAAAGAGCTGCCCGACGCCTTCCTGCGCCGCTGCGTCTTCCACTTCATCGACTTCCCCGACCGCGACCTGATGGGGCGCATCGTCGACGTGCACCATCCGGGCCTCAACGAAGACGTGATCAAGCAGGCGATGGACGCCTTCTACGCCATCCGCAACATGCAAAGGCTGCGCAAGCGTCCCTCCACCAGCGAGCTGGTCGACTGGATCGCCATGCTCAAGGACATGGGCATCTCCACCGTCAAGCTCGACAAGAACATGCCCTTCCTGGGCACGCTCCTGAAGAAGGAGCAGGATCTGGTGGCCTACGCCGATCAGCTCTCGGGCGGATCGCGCTGGCGGTCCTGACGCGCACTGCCAAGCTGTTGAACCAGGAGATAGCCCATGAGTGAGCCGCGCAAGCCCCGCCCCATGTTCCTCAATTTTCTCTACCGGCTGCGCAAGTACGACGTGCCGGTGGGAGCCCAGGAAGCGGTGGCCCTGGGCGAGGCGATGCGCCAGGGGCTGCACGACAGTTCACTCGACGGCTTCTATTACGTCGCACGCGCCCTGATGATCCATCGCGAGACCCACCTCGACGCCTTCGACCAGGCCTTTTTGGCCGAGTTCAAGGGCGTCGAGGGCGAGCACATCCGGCTCAAGGAAGAGCTGATGGATTGGCTCAAGGACGCCAAAGTGCGCCTGGAGGATCTGACCGAGGAGGAAAAGGCGCTGGCCGAGAGCCTTGACCTCGAGCAACTCAAGAAGCTCTTCCAGGAGCGCATGGCCGAGCAGGGCGAGCGCCACGACCGCGGCAATCGCTTCGTCGGCACCGCCGGCACCTCGCGTTTTGGGCGCAAGGGCAAAAAGGGCCAGGGCGTCAGGGCCGGGGGCAAGGGCGGGCAGCGCTCGGCAGTGCAGGTGGCCGACGCACGTCAGTACCGGCCCTACCGCAGCGACGTCACCCTCGACATCCGGCAGATGGAGATGGCGATGCGTCGGCTGCGGAGTTTCGTGCGCGAGGGCGCCGACGACGAGTTGGACCTGGACCGCACCATCAGCGAGACGGCCAGGAACGCCGGCGAGTTGGAAGTGGTGGTGCGGCCGCCGAGCCGGCCCAACACGCGCGTGATCCTGATGATGGACGTGGGCGGCTCGATGGACCCCTACGCCCAGATGATGTCGCGCATGTTTTCGGCGGCCAAGAAAGCCAGCCACTTCAAGGAATTGCGCACCTATTACTTCCACAACTGCGTCTACGGCCGCGTCTACAAGACCGAGCGCTTCGACGACCCGGTATGGATCAACGACCTGCTGCACGAATGCGGCCGTCACTACAAGTTGATCATGGTGGGCGACGCCCTGATGGCGCCCTACGAGCTGATGCGCCAGGGCGGGGCCATCTCGATCAACGACAGAAACACCCTGCCGGGCATCGCCTGGCTGATGCAGCTCGGGCAGCACTTCCGCAATGCGGTCTGGATGAACCCCGAGCCGCGCGCCTACTGGGAAGGCACCACCATCGACCAGGTGCGTCAGGTCTTCGAGATGTTCCCGCTCACCCTGGAGGGCCTGGGCGAGGGCATGGCGCACCTCAACCGCGGCAAGAGCGGTCGTCGCGCGGCGGCCTGAGCGTCGGCAACCGAGGCGGCTGCGTCTGTAACCGCGGCCGCCCGGGCGCGACGTAGTTGCCATGGCGCGCAAGCTGATCCTCTACCACTTCGAGGGTTGCTATTACTGCGACCGAGTGCAGGGCAAGCTCGCTGAACTGGGATTGCTGATCGAGCAGCGCAACATCCGTCGCGATCCCGAGCATAGGGCCGAGCTGATCGCCAATACGGGTCGGGCGCGGGTTCCCGTGCTGCGCATCGAGGAGGCGGGTGAGCCGGTGCGCTGGATGCCGGAATCGCGCCGCATCGTGGCCTTTCTGGAGCAGGCCTACGGCGATTCCGAGGCGCCGGAGACGCCGGTGTGCAGCAGCACGGTTCCGCGGATCGGGGCGTGGCTCGGCTGGTCGCTGATGGTCGTGGGGCTGCTCGTGAGCGGCGACGGGCTGCGGGATGGGCTGTGGGCGGCGGGCTGCGGCGTGATGGCCCTGCGTAGCGGCTGGATGGCCCGCAGCAGTGGGATGGCGCTGCACTGGATCATCGCGCTGGCGCTCGGCCTGAGCGCGCTTTCGATCGCGCTGGCCGGACTCGGCGTGGCCTTCATCCCGTTTTGGTATCTGGTCTACGGGCTGGTGGCGGCGCTCTTGTTGTGGGCGGCGCGGCGGGCGCGCAGGTAGAAGCCCCGCTGGCGGGCGTGGTAAAAAGACGCCTCGATGAGGCGGGCGGGAAATGCGGGCCAGATGCCGAACCGTGGGCGGCCGGGCAGGGCCCGTTGCGGCGTTTTTTTCCTGCCGGCCTGCGCCGCTCTGTTCCTGCCGGCCTGCGCCGCCATGCAACGCACCTGGGACTTCGAAGCCCACGCGCGCCACGGTGCGCTGTTGGAGGTGCAGGAGGTGACGGCAAGCGTGACGCGCGATGTGGTCGCGCTCACGCTTCGGGTTCGCAACCCAGGTCCGCAGCCGGTGGCGATTGAGCCGGGACTGCTCGTGCTGCGACTGCCCGATGGCGAGACGATCGAGGCGGCGCCGAGCCTGCTGGAGCTGGGCGAACGGGTCGTAGGTGGACTGATGAGCCGACTGGGGCTCGGGCAGGGCCAGTCAGAACCACGGCGCACGGCCCCCGGCGCCAGCGCACTGCTTCGGGTGACGTTTCGGGAGCTGCGAAGGGATCTGAGGCGCTACGGGCGCTTGGAAGTCGATGTCTCATCCGTCGCCGTCGAGGGGCGCCCCGCGGGCATCCCACCCGTGATCCTGACCGCGCCGGCCGGCGCGCCGCTGGGGCAGGACGTATGAACTCGAGCGCCCTGCCCTGCCTTCGGCTGCCCGCCGCGCTGGCCCTGCTGGCGCTTGGCATGGGCGGCTGCGCCATGAACCTGAACGAGGCGCGACCGGCCCGCACCCTGCGCGGTGGCGAGATGCAGGTTAGTCAGGTCTCCAACGCCGTGCTCGCCACACGCGCCATCTCCGTCCTGATCGATCCTGCCGAGTCGATCGCGCGCTCGAGCGCGAAGGATGGTCCCACCACCGAGCTGACCGATGAGCAGAAAAACCAGCTGCTCGTGGCGCTGGCGGCGACCAGCCTGCAGGGAGTGGGCTATGCGACGCATCTGGAGTTCGGCGTGGGCCTGGGCTACCGGCTCGACCTCCATGGCCGCTTCGGCAACGGCATCTACGGCCTGACGCTGCGCCGGGGCTTCGAGCTGGAGCTTTGGGACGTGAGCTACGGGGCGCGACTCGACTATAACAGCGGCGAGAGCTGGATCCCCTACTTCGATGAAGGGACCGAGCTGCTATCGGCCGCCGGGGCGGCCATGGGGCTCACGCGCTTCGACTCGCAGTTATTCACCTCGGTGGGGCGCGAGTGGGGCGAGTGGGGGCGGCTCTGGCTGGGCGCCAAGGGCATCATGAGCCACTACGACCTGACGCTGCCCGGCTTCGCCTTCGACCGCGGGGACATTCACGCCCAGGACCAGATCTGGTACGCGGGCGGTTTCCTCGGCTTCGCCCTCGGCTTTCGCTACGTCTTCGTGCTGGCGGAGCTGTCGGTCTTCTACAGCTGGGCCGAGGCCGACCTCGACCCACCCATCGACCGCGTGGACCTGAGTTCGCTGGTGTTGGTGCCCGCCTGGGGGCTCAGGATCAACTTCTGAGACTTCCCGCCGAGCCCGTTTTCAGTCCGGCGAGTCTTCGACGAAGACGCCGCAGGGGAATTCGGCGTGCACCATGGATTCCGGGTTGGCCATGAAGTCGTCACAGGCCTGGCCCAGAAGCTCGATGGTGGTCGGCGTGCTCAGACGCCAGTCGGTGCCGCAGCCGAGGGGGCGGCCGTTGAGCGCCACCAGACCCATGCACTCGGAGCCGGCCTGCACGGTGCCGTTGAGCAAGATATTACAGCCGATGGCGCCGCCGACGATGGCCGAAAGCGTGCCCACCAGCTCGTCGCGACTCTGGGGCGTGAACGGGGGCTGCCCGGTACCGCCCTCGACGGCCACCTGCTCCAGGTGCGCCTGCAGACCCTGGTCGCCGCCCGCCAGGCTGATGACGTAGGTGCGCACGCCCATGTTGCGGGCTGTGATGACCGCGTCCAGCACGCCCTGGGCCGCGGCCGGGTCGGCGATCGCGGAGCCGCCGCCGCAGAGGTTATTGGGCTGGCCGTCGGTGGCGAGGATGAGGATCTGGGGATGCTCATCGTCGTCGAGGACCGAGCCGGCGGCGCTGAGGATGCCGCTGGCCGGGTCGACCACGTGGTTCAGCGCCAGATGCGTCGGTGTGGAACCGCCAGGCTGCATCTGCGGGAGCGCTGCGTCGAGCGTGGCGTGATTGTTCAGGGCCGGGGGCGTGACCCACAGGCCGGGGCAGTCGGAGCCGTTCATGGCCATGGCCACGGGTTGGCCGCCACCGCCGAATCCTCCGGCGAGGCTGCCCAGGGAGCCGTTGTAGACGACCATGCCGAACTCGACGACCGGCTGTAGGCGCATGACCACGCCGTCCGGATCCATCAGGGCCGAACGCATGGCGGTCCAGCGCGCACCGCCACCACCCCCGAGGGGGTCGGCCATGCTGGTGGAACCGTCGAGCACCAGCGTGACGCGCGGCTCGGCGGTCGAGGTGTTGACGTTGGCCGAGGCACAGCTGGTGGGACCGCCCCCGCTGGCCACCACGTCGAGCAGCGGCGGATGGGAGTCGGCGTCCTGGTAGTCCGGGATGCCATCCATGTCGGTGTCGACGACGTGGCCGTACTGCTGTTCGGCAAAGTCGCTGTAGCCGTCTCCGTCCGTATCCTTGCCCGTGCCGACCGAAGGATTGTCGTCACCGCCACACGCAGCCAGCCCTAGCACCGCCAGGGCGGCGAGCAATCGTCTACCATCTAATCCCATCACCACGACTCCGTCCCAGAACACCACGGCCGACAGCACCCGACTTCTCGGCCACTCTGCCGCCCCATCGTGACACGGGTGGCAGAATCGGCAAACCCCCACAATTCATGCTCGAGCACTCGCTCGCCTTTGCGCGGGCGCGCGTCGTTGGCAGTGGGTGTAGGATTTTCGGGCACAAGCTGCGTGACGAGATCGCGCTGGGCTGCGTTTCCGGCACGGCTGGTGGAAACGTTCCTTGCGACATTTTCGGCAGCATTTTCGAGCAGGCCCGACGCCGGAGAAAACGTCCCGCCGGAGAAAACGTCCTGGCAGCTTTTCGGGCCGGCAGCTTTTCGGGCCGCCCTCGACGTGGAAAATGACCCGTATCTATGTCCTGGCAGCTTCTCGAGCCGGCGGCGGCGGAGTGAACGCGCCCCGCGGAAAACGTCCTGGCAGCTTTTTGGGCGGCGTTTTGGGGGGCGTTTCGCTCCGGCAGCGGGGCAAAAATACGCTGGCAGCCCTTCGCCCGGCCCTTCGCCCGGCCCGACGGAAAACGTCCTGGCAGCTTTTGGGCGGCGTGGTCGTGCTGGCGCTGGGAGGGTGCGCGGGCACCAGCGGCCGCACACCCGGCTCAGAAAGCCTCGATGGAGGCGGAGGCGACGATCGCCGGCTGTATCCGGTGCGGCAGGACGCCGGGGCCGACGACTCCTACGGGCTGTCGCTCGTGCAGCTGCTGGACGTCGAGGGTCGCTCGACGTTGGCGGACGTGGACGGCGATGGCGTCGATGAACTGGTGTGTTCGAGCGCCGCGGGCAGCGGGGGCTGTCTGTTCGGGCTCGGCAGCGACGGGACGCTCGGACCGCTCGAAGTTACCGGGGATCCCGGAGGGCCGCTGCGGATCGCGGTCGATGTGAACGGCGACGGGCGGGCGGATGTGGTGCGCGGAACGGCCGAGGGCGTTGCGACGCTCCTGGCCCGCGAAACAGGTGGCTTCGAGGCCCCGATCCTCTCGACGGGCCCCGTCACCGAACGGTTGCACGCGCTCGACTTGAACGCCGACGGGGCCCTGGACCTACTGGGATTGGGCGCCGAGCCCGAGCCGGCCGTGTTCTCCTACATGGGCGACGGTCGTGGTGGTTTCGCCCCCCAGGCCGTCTTCGAGCAGCTTGGCCAGCCCTATCCGGCACTCGCGGTCGGTGAGGTGACCGGCGATGGCCTAGACGATGTGCTGCTGCTGCACCTCGCCAAGTCCGGCCTGGAACTGTGGGTCCACCCCCACGACGGCAGCAGCGGCCTGATGCCGGAGCCCAGGCGTCACACCATCGCCGCCACCGTCGAGCTGCAATACCATCTCTCTATCGGCGATGTGAACGATGACGGCCTGGACGATGTGCTGGTCTCCGGTGCGTTCCCCGGCGTCGCGGTCTTCACCCAGGGCCAGGACGGCTCGCTGCAGCGCGCCCCCGCAGTCGCGATCCTGGACCGGGTGATGGTCACGGCGGTCGTCGACGCCAACGGCGACGGCGCGAGCGAGGTGGCGATCACCCAGCCCTCGGGCAACCTGCTGCGCATCTTCGCTTTCGACGAGGGCCGCTATCAGGAGCGCGCCCGCGTCGGCAGTGAGGGCAGCGGCGCGGCCCTGCCACAGCTGGCCACGGGCGACCTGGACGGAGACGGCTGCCCCGAGCTGGTCACCAGCCGCGTCGCCGGCACCTCGGTCTTCCGCGGCCTGTGCCGAGCGTCGCCGTGAAAGAGCCCGCTCAGGGTTGTGCGGCCAACTGCTGCTCGAGGAATTCGAGCAGGCGCAGCCGCGTCGGGGCCGTCAACTGCCGCGCCTCCCGCGGCGGCATCACCGCCGGGTCATCTGCGGGCAGCTGAATGCGCTCGATGGCGCGCGCGAGCGTGGACCGGTCGACGCGCGCGAGGTCCACGTCAAAGCGCGCGCGCGATAGCGTCGGGTCCAGGCGCGCGTTGTGGCAGCTGGCGCAGGCCTGCAGCAGCGCTTCGACGCCGCCCGCGTCGGGCTCGACTTCGAGTCCGATTTCGGCGCGCAACTGGGGGTCGTCGGGAAAGACCTCACGCGGGCTGATCAAGGCTTCGGTCGCAATCTCGCCGGCTAGCATCGCGCGATAACTTTCGGCAAATCGCTTCAATCCGTCCACGTGGGTCACTCGCTCGTGGCGAAAAGGCGGGGCCGGCAGCTGCCCCTGGCGGAAGGCGTCGTAGATGCCTGCCCAGGTCGGGCTCACATGGGCTGGGCCGCTTTCGCTGGGCAATCCCGTGGCACTGTCGATCTCGCCGGTCTCGAAGCCGACCACCGCGCTCGGAAAGAGCAGCGGCTGGGGCCCCTGCAGGCCCGCGCGCTCAAGCAGTCCCACCAGGTTCTCCATGCGGTCGGGGTTGTGCACTCCGCCCGGACTGAGTCCGCCGATCGCCTCCACGACGCCGGTATGCGGCTCGAGGTGGGCCTGCCGATAGTCCTCGATCAGCGGCGAACGCTCGCGAAACCAGTGCATCCAGGGTACCTCCAGCTCGCGCATCAAGAGCACCGGTCCCGGCATCCCCGCGCTGCCGCCGTGGCAACGCCGGCAATCGGAAGGCGTGTTCTTCAGGTCCTCGTCGTCCCGGATGCGCAGTTCGAGCCACCCCTCTTCGATGGCAGGGCCGAAGAGGTCGCCGGCGCTGCAGCCCTCGGCCTCGCCGTTACAGCGCTGCTCGAACTCGACCAGGTAGAGGTTCATGCGCTCGGTCGTGGGGTCGAGCGCCAGCAGCTCGACGCGTTGTTGACCGCGAGTGAAAGCGATCACGACCAGCGAAGCATCGAGTTCAAAGCCCGGCATGCGCAGCACGCGCGGATTGGCCGCCGACACCAAATGGCCGCCGAGGGCGGTGGAGTGACCTATCAGCAGGCCGTCGTCGGGGCGCAGACCCAGCTGGGCGGCGAAGTCCTCGAGTCCCGCGATCTCGGGAGCGGTTTCGCCGCAGAAGAGCCGGGCCACCCGGTCTGCGGCCTGGCGCCCGCACAGGACCGGCAGCGAGCGCCCCAAGGGCGCCGTGACGCCCGCATCGGGCTGAGCCGTGTCACCCCACAGCCCTCCAGGGTCCGAGCAGCCGGCCAGCACAAGAAGCGCCAGGCACAGCCACCCGGCGCGGACTTCGGACTGCCGTGCAAGACTCACCAAAGCTTCACGCCTCGCGCTCGGGCGACGAGCGGCTCGATGGGGATTCGAGGTGGCGCCGATTCCCATCGCATCATCAGCACCATAGGCCTACCTTACCCCCCATGGGCGCACTACGGTAGCGGCTCGCGAGCGACCAGGAAGCAGGAAGCCATGCAATCAAGGCGCGATCTCGGATTGTTGATGCTGCGGGTGGGAATCGGCGGCATGTTCATCGCCCATGGCTTGCCCAAGCTCCTGGCTGGCCCGGAAAAATGGCTGAAGCTGGGTAAGACCATGGAGCACCTGGGCGTCGACTTTGCTCCCACATATTTCGGACTCGCCGCGGCCGTGTCTGAGAGCCTCGGAGGGCTGTGCCTGGCGTTGGGGATCGCCACGCGACCTGCCCTCGCGTTGCTGGTGGTGACGATGTTGGTCGCCGGCACCCAGCACCTGCTGCGCGGTGACGGCTTCGGACGCTCGTCCCACGCGTTGGAGTCGGCGATCCTCTTCGCCTCGCTCATGCTGATCGGCCCCGGCAAGTACCGACTGGGCAAGGGGCCCTGGACGTGAGCGCACGCCCCCCCGGGCATCACGTGCCGCCCCTGGGGCCCAACTCCCGCCTGGTGCGCCGCATGCTTGCCGTGTAAACTGCCAAGTTGCGGGGAGGCCCCAGGGGCGAGACTCCGGAGCCCATCCGCGGGTGCTCAACACCGAGGGTCCGTCAGCCTTCGGCATCGCATCGCGGTCGCAACTGCTGCGACCCTGCTCGCGAGGAGGCGTTCGGTTCCGCCATGGACACATTGCCAGCTTCGTTTACGGGCACGCAGCTAGCGCGCCGGTTTTTTTCGCTCCTGGTGCCTCTGCTCACCTGCATCGCCCTGACGCCCGCGCCTGCCGCGGCCCAGCAGGGCTCCGACGCCGCGCCCGCCGAAGCCCCTTCGGCTGCGTCAGGTAACGCCGAAGAGCTGGCCCGCCAGCACTTCACTCTCGGTCGAGCCCAGTATCAAAGCGGGGCGTTCCTGGAGTCGGCGAAGAACTTCGAACGCGCCTACGAGTACTCCAAGCGTGAGGTGCTCTGGTACAATATCTACCTCGCCTACCGCGATGCCGGCGACAATCGCGAGGCCAGCGTCGCCCTGCGCCACTACCTCGAGGGCGTGGACAAGATCGAAAACCGCCCGCAGCTCGAAGCCCGGCTCAACAGCCTCGAACGCCTGGTCGCCAAGGAAGAAGCGCGCGAACAGGAGCAGCGCGACCGCGAGGCCGCAGCGACGCAGGCCGGGGCAGGCGCCGAACCCGCCGAAGTAGCCCCCTCCGAACAACCCGCCGTCGACGCGGCCATCGAAGCGAACGCCGAGCCCGTCGAGGAGCCCTCCCGCCTGCCCGCCTACATCCTGATGGGTGCCGGCGGCGCTTTGATCATCGGCGGCATCGTGACCGGTGCCATGTCGTCGTCGAAGCTGGGAAAACTCGAAGACAGTTGCACGAACGATGTCTGCGATCCCGAGCTCGAAAGCATCAAAGAAGACGGCCAGACCCTGGCGCTGGTGGCGGATGTGCTGATGCTGGCAGGCGTCGCAGCCGGTGCCGTCGGAGGCACGCTGCTGTTTTTGAGTCTTTCGGAGCAGCCTTCGGCCTCCGATACCGCCGTCGGTGCGAGCCTCGGCTGCGGGGTTGATGGGTGCAATGCACGCGTGAGGGTGGCGTTTTGATGCGAGCCGTTCAGATCTTCGGGCTGTGTGTGCTGGGCGCCGTACTCAGCGCCTGCTCCTTCATCAACGACTTCGACCGCTTCGAGTTCGAGGCCACCGAGGACGGTGGTTCCGGCAATCCGAACCAGGGTGGTAGCGGCGGCGGTGGCGGCAGCGGTGGCAGCGGTGGCAGCGGTGGCGCAGCCCCCGAACCGGACGCCGGTTCCGACGCCGACGTCAGCACGCCCGCCGACGGTGGTGGCGGGACGATGGACAGCGGCGGCGGTGACACGGGCGACGCCTCGGTCGACTCCGGCAGCGTCGGCGACCCGCTGTGTGACGCCGCCAACTGCGACGAGGTCGCCAGTTGTGACTCGAGCTCGGGCACAGCGAAGTGCACCTGCCCCCAGGGCTACTACGACTTCAACGCCGACGGCTCCGAGTGCGTGGACCTCGACGAGTGCAAGGCCGGCGTCCACAACTGCGACGACGACGCCACGTGCGAAAACACCCAGGGTGGCTTCGAGTGCAACTGCAACGCGGGCTTCATCTGGGATGCCAGCGCCTCCGACTGCGTGGACGGTTGTCTGGTGCTCCTGTCCACCACCTGCGACCCCGTCGTGGGCCTGTGTATCAAGCCTTCGGGTGACGCCGTCTGTCGCTGCCCGGCCGGCTACGTGGACGTCAACGGCGACGGTACGCTGTGCGAAGCTGCACCGGCCTGCCTCGACCGGGGCTGCGACCCGCTGGCCGAATGCGATCCCGAAGCGGCCTCCCCGGAGTGCATCTGCCCTGCCGGCTTCACCGGTGATGGAACCGCGTGCGATGACGTCGACGAGTGCACCGAGGGCACCGACGACTGCCACGTTCAGGCCAGCTGCACCAATACCGAGGGCGGCTACGTCTGCACCTGCAATGATGGCTACGACGGCGACGGAGTCACCTGTGCCGATGTGGACGAGTGCACCGCAGGCACCGACGGCTGCTCGGACAACGCCACATGCGGGAACACCGTCGGCTCCTATGACTGCAGCTGCAAAGACGGCTTCAGCGGCGACGGCTTCGGCTGCACCGACGACGACGAATGCGAGCTGGGCACCGCCGACTGCTCGTCAAACGCCAACTGCACCAACGAGCCGGGTGGCTACAGCTGCAAATGCAAGAGCGGTTACGAAGGCAACGGAACCACCTGTTCCGATGTCGACGAATGCACCGCGGGCACCGCTGACTGCGTCACGGGCGAGAAGTGCACCAATACCCCGGGCTCATTCACCTGCGGATGCGACGCCGGCTACAAGAAAAACGCCTCGGGTAGTTGCGTCGACGTCAACGAATGCACCGAGAACCTGGACAACTGCAGCACCAGCGCCACCTGCACCAACAGCGCGGGCGGCTTTGACTGCAAATGCAACGGCGGCTACGAGGGCGACGGCGTCGAGTGCGTCGACATCAATGAGTGCACTACGGACGCCCATGACTGCAGCGCCAACGGCAACTGCACCAATACCGCCGGCGGCTTCACGTGCACCTGCAAGACCGGCTACGAAGGTAACGGCAAGACCTGCACCGACATCGACGAGTGCACCAAGGGCACCGACAACTGCCACGATACGCGGGCCAACTGCATCGACACCGACGGTTCGTTCAAGTGCAATTGCAAAACGGGCTACGAAGGCGACGGCGTCACCTGCACCAACATCAATGAGTGCGCATTGGGCAAAGACGACTGCGACACCATGCCCGACGCCTGCGTCGACAGCGTCGGCAGCTACAGCTGCAAGTGTCCCGGCGGCTATACCGGCGAAGGCGTTGGTGCGGACGGTTGCGTCGACATCGACGAGTGCAAGTTGAACACCGACAACTGCGACGATGCGCCCGACGCCTGCATCAACAGGCCGGGCAGCTTCGTCTGCGAGTGCCCTGCCCCCTCGAGCGGCGATGGCATCGGCCCCTTTGGCTGCTGCACGGCGGATGCCTTCACCGACCTCACCCGACCCAGCGATGGCCTGGACAACGAATGCGACGGCCTGTGGGACCGTCCGGTGATCAACTGGGAGAAAACCTTTCCCTCCCGCGGCGGCGCCAGCTCGGCGGCCGACGTTGCCATCTACGTGGAGCCGACCGTGATCGCCGGCGGCACGCTCTACTGCCGCAGCTACAAGCGCAGTGGCACAGCGCCAACCTGGAGCACCTGCCCCAACCCGATCGTGAACACGGCCAACTCGGGCTCGGCGGCGAATGACGGCGCCTGGCGCACCGACTTCCGCTGGCGCTACGACGACGGCCGCATCGGCCATTCCATCAGCTTCGACTACTACATCCACCACTCGCTGCACCTGGCACCACGCTGTCCCGAACTCGCCGCCACCGACGAAGCGATCTTCGAAGCGGCACAGAAACACCTCGATGCAAGCCTCAGCGGCAGCTACAAAGACCCCGGGCCGTTCGCCATCGGCGAAAACACCTTCCTGGCCAATCCCTTCGTCGTCGTGGGCTACCGGCCGGTTGTCGACGGTTCCTTCTGGCTCATGCGCAAGGAGGTCCCACACGTGGCCAACAATGACTACATGGCGGAGATGTGGTCTTTGCGCAAGCGCTTCGTAGCCAGCCCCGACGGCCGCTACGTCCTGCTGCGCCGCACCTATGTGGCCAAGCGCAAGTACAGCACCGAGGGTGTCAAGAGCTGCAAGGTCGCGCGCTTTGAGCAGAGCGTGTCGAACTTCCGGCCGCCGCCGAACGCGACCACGGGCTTCGGCTACTACTACGGCGACCTCTACGACTGCGACGCTGTCGTCGTCAATCGCGCCGGCGCGGGCGTGTGCATCAACGCCCCCACAGCCGCCCCCGCGGTCTTCCCGCTGCATTACGAGTACGCCATGACCTTGCCGGGCTACGGCAACTCGAACAAGTACATGTGGCGAGCGCTGATCGACGAGCGCGGCTGGCATGGCGTCTTCAAAGCCTTCGATTTCCCGAACCCGCCGGTGCCGGGCTACCGCAACTTCTCGGAAAAGTGCGCCACCGCGGGCTGCAACTCGGGCTACCCCTACATGGAGTACTTGCCCGACATGGCGATTCTGCGGCCTTGAAGACACGCCGGGATTTGGCAGGCGGGCCGCCCTGGTGCACACTGCCTGTCGTGCTCGCCCGGCCCCCGGCCCGTGCGGCGCGCGAGCGACGCATGACAATGCCGAAGGCCAGAGATCGCGGTCTTGGCCTCGGATCCCGCGGTACCTTTCATCTGATGGTGCGGTTCTACGACTCCGGGCGGCAGGCGAGCACGTCCGTTCCGCCGCCGGCGGCCACTGCTTGCCTGAGTCATCCGGGCTGAACACACGCCGATGCCACGAGGACTGGCCGACGCGAAGCTCTACGAGCGCGAGATCCACGCCCTGGCCGACCGCCAGGCCAGGCGCGACTCGCAGGTGCAACTCGACCCCAGCACCTCGCTGGTCGGCGCCCGGGCGACCGAAGTCGCGCGGCGACTTGCCCGTGAGGTCAGCTCGGGCCACTACCGCTTCGTCCCGCTGGTGCCGCACGCGGCCACGCTGAACGGCAAGCCCCGGACCATTTACCGCCTCGATCCCCTCGACGCTGTAGTTTGGGCCGTGCTGACGCGGGTCTTGGTGCAGCACATGGAACCCAAGCTGGGTCCGCACCTCTACTCCTACCGCAAGGGCCGCTCACAGTTCAGCGCCTGCCGGGATCTTCTGGGTTACCTGCGGCGGCACGTGCGGGAGCGCCCCGACCCGCGCAAGCGGGGCGTCTTCGTGCTGCGTCGCGACGTGCGCCGCTACGACGAGAACATCCCCGTCGAGCCCGACTCGCAGCTGTGGTCCAGCCTGCGCGCGCTGGTCGGCGACGACGCCCTGGGCTTCAGGGGTGACCTCTTCGCCTTCATCGAGCGCGCTTTCCGCCCCGAGTTCCAACACGAGGACGGGCGCATCGCCCGCCTGACACGCGGCGTGCCCACCGGCATCCCGACCCAGACCATCGCCTGCAACTGCTACCTGCTGCCCCTCGATGATGCCCTGCACGCGCTCGCGGGCGGCTTCTACGCCCGCTTTGGCGATGACATCCTCTTCGCCCACGCCGATCTCGAGACCGCACGCGAGGCGGCCCGCCGCTTCGACCGCTCGCTTTCCGAACTCAACTTGGAGTTCAACACCAGCAAATCGGAGCACCACTACCTGACCGCCGCCGGGCGCCCCCATCCGGACGCCCCGGATTTTCGCCCGACGACGCGACTGCCCTACCTGGGCCTGGACGTCGGCTTCGACGGCGCGCGACTGCGCTCGGACAAGCGCCGCGCCATGTGGTTGTCGCTCAAGGCGCGCATCGCCCACACCGATCGCCTGGCGACCGGCGCCGACGCCTCGGAGCGAGCCGACGCGCTGTGTCAGGCGCTGCGGACCGCCCTCGATCGACGCTCTCCCCTCGCCGAGCGCTACGCGCCCTGGCTACACTTTGACCTTTTTTCGCTAGAGGACTTGAGGCAGCTCGATCACCATCTGGCGCTCGCCGTGGCCGAACGACTCAGCGGCAAGCGCGGCATCCGGGCGTTCCGCAGCTTTCCGCCGCGGCTTTTGCGCGCGCGCCATGGACTGCCCAGCCTGTGTCAGAGCTACCTCGAGAGCCGCCAGCGCGGCCGCCGGGCATGAAGAGTACACGCGATTGGATCGAGGCCGAGCGGCGGCGGGCCGAGCGGCCGACGCTGGACCTGGCGCTGCTGACCGGCGCCGGCCTGCGCTACAGCCTGCTTCGCGTCAGCCCGATCTTCGGGCGCGCCCTGGTGCGTGCGGCGGTGCACGTGGCGGAGGTGTGGTTTCTGTCGCGCGCCTTTCCAATGCAATTCCTGGTGCCGCTTTTGGCCATGCGCGCGCTGCCGCCGCTGGTCGGCGGCCTGCACTGGGGCGCGCTCGAGGCCCTGCGGCTGCGGGTGCGCCACGAGTACGGCCGCGGCGCCGCCCAGGCCGCCCGCGCCGCCATCGAGGGCTACCTGGTCCTGTCGGGACTCTCGGGCGCGCTGCTTTTCAGCGTCGTTTTGGCCCTGCTGTGGCGGGTCGAGGACCCGGTGCTGGGGCCGGCCGGGCTCTACGGCGCCTTCGCCCTGTGTTGTGCCCTCGCGTTGACGCTCGAGCTGACGACGCGCACCTACCACTCGGGCATCTTCGCCCTGGGAAGAGTCTACCGGCCGGGCTGGTCCATGGTCGCTCCCGACCTGCTCGAACTGGCCGTGATCGTCGGCCTCTTCGCGCACATTGGCCCCTTCGCCCTACACGCCACGCTGCTTTCGGGCAGCCTGCTGCGCGCGTCGCTGGCGCTGCTCTACGCACGCCGGGCCTACCGCAGTCGGCGCCTGCCTGCGCCTGCTTTTGGGCGCCTGGGGCAGCTGCGACGGCTGGGCCTGACCGACCTCCGGCAGGCACTGCTGTTCAGCTTCGCGACACTGCCACTGCAGCTCGACCGCCTGTTGCTACTGGCGCTGCTGCAAGCGCCGGCTGCGACCCGGGGCGTGCTGCCCCTGGCCATGCCCTACTACGCCCTGCGCCCCCTGGCCGGTTTCGCCCAGTCCTGGGTGCGCACTTTCTACGCGGACCTGGTGCGCCTGGACCGCTCGGCCGTCGGCGTGCTGCGGCGACGACTGGAGGCGCTGCTGGCGACGACCGCGCTGTACGCGGCGGGCGCCGCCAGCGTCACCTTCGCCGCAGGCGCCTACGGCCTATTCGGTGTGGCGGGGATCGGCGCGGCGCTATGGCTGTCGCCGCTGCTGCTTTTGCGCTCGCGCTTCGCGCTCGACCAGCTGCGCGGCTTCAGCTACGGCAACCATCGGGTGCTGGCCGCCACGGGACTGGTGCTACTGCTGGGGCTCGGGCTGGCCTCCCGACTTCGCCTGGACGATCGGACACTGCTGATCGCCGTGACCGCGCTGCTGATGGCGGCAGTGACGCTGGGGCGGCGCATCGAGAGCCACGCCGCCGAGCGCCTCGAGCAGCTGCGCCTATGGCTGCCGCTGCCCGCGTGGCTGCATTCGCTCAGCCGGCAGCGCGCGCCCCTGCGACTGACGGCCATCGCCGTCGACACACGCATCGCTTCCTCCGGCGCCGCGCTCAAGAGTGTGATCGCGGCCCTGGGCGAGGACGAGGGCAACCCGGCCCGGGTGGGCCGACTGGGGCGCTCACAGCTGTTGCTGTGGGAACCCGAACGGCGGGCGCGCTCGCGGCTGCAGTGGGCCCGCATCCTGGCCGGATGCGCCTCCGATGTATCGCAGGTGGATGCCGACGACGGCATGGCGGCCATCGCCGCTGGACTCGAAGCAGGCATTTTCCCCGGGCAGCTACCCGAGGCCCTGGGCGCGCCCTTCGAGGCGCCGAACCCCGATGCCCTGCGACGCCGTGCCGCCGAGCTCTTGCCGCAAGTTCGGAGCATCGATCTGGCCAGCAGCTGTCCCGAGCTGACCAACCTGGACTCCAGTGAGCTGGCCGCCCTGCGCCGTGCCATCACCGACAGCGCCCGCGAGCGGCGCCGGGGCGCACGCAAGGGGGCCTACCGCGTTGGCGTCTACGCACCGGCCGGAGAGGTAGAATTGGTCTTTCTTTGGCCGCGAGGCACCGACGGCGGACAGCAGTTGCTACGCGAGCTGCGCCAGGCCAGCTGGCGCGGCTCCATCCACGGCTGACCGGCGCCGCCGGGGCGCACTTCAATTGCCGAAGCTGAAGCCGGCCTTGCCCTCGGCTTTGCCCTCGGCCTTGACCTCACCGCCACCGGCCTTGGCCTTGCCGCGAGCCTTGCCCTTGGCCTTGGCCTTGCCGCGCAGCCTGGCCTTGGCCTTGGCGCTGCCGCTGGCCTCCACGTCACCATCGAGGTGCGACGGATCGGCGTCTTGACTGGGAGCTGCATCGGGGGCGCCGGTCATCGGGGCCAGGGCACCGCTGACGAAGTTGCCCGCCGGAAAATCGACGTAAATGAAGTGAAAGCCGCTGGCCGCCGCCCCCTCCGTAATGGTGGGCTGAGCGGGCGCACGCAACTTCAGCACCAGCAGCGTTCGGCTGCCCTTGCGCACCACCGACACCTGCGAGACCGGGGTGTTGAAGTACTGCGTGTAGAGGGGATAACGATTGGTCGAGCCCACGACCCGCACGTCGCCCAGATCGATGACCACGCGCTCCGCGCTGACCACCGTGTCGTAGTTGACCTGGGAGGTGATTTGCAAAAAGACGCGCGAGCCACCGTCGGGGCGCATGCTGAAGCCCGGCCAGGTGATGGCCGCAGGCGTGGCCCCGGGACTGGCCTCGACGGCAGGCGCCTCGGCGCCACCGGGTTTGACGCCGGCGTAGCCGGGATTGCTGGCCTGCTGGGCCTGGACATCCCCACCCTGCTCCGACACCCGAATTCCCTGGGCCGCCAACTGGGGAGCGCCGAAGAGCAGCACGGCAGCCGCCGTGAGCGTCGGGAGTTTGGCGCTCGACGTCATCACCCAACAGTGTAGGAGATGGCGACGGGGGGAGCAAAAAGGCGGCAGGCCGTCCGCTGTGACGGGCGGTTGTACCGATTCGGAGGCGTGGTCAGTTGGCGTAACCCAGGGCCTTGAGCCCTTCCCGCGTCTTTTCGTCGATTTCGGTGTCTTCGCCCACAAGCGGCGCTCCCCCGCGCTGTTGCTCGGCGGCCAGCCAGTCGCCGAAGTCCTCGGCGCCCAGGAACTGACCGAGCATGGTGCGGCAGTAGCGCAGTGCGATGGGATGGCGATGGAGCTTCAGTTCGCTCTGCTCGCCGGGATCCTTTTCCAGATCGAAGAAGGTCGCGTTGATGCCGCGCAGGATGAGCTTCCAGCGCCCCGCCAGGATCACGCGGCGGTCGTCGAGGAAGTCGCTGAAGGCCACCGCCGGCCGCGGTGGCACGCGACCGGCCAGGTGGGCCATGCGGTCGACGCCCTCCATCACTTCGGGGACGGCAATGCCGGCGGCCGACAGGATGGTGGGCGAGATGTCGAGGGTGCCGACGGTCTCTTCGATGCGCTTGCCGGCCGGGATGCGCCCCGGCAGTCGCGCCACAAAGGGCACGTGGATCATCTCCTGGTAGACCGAGTGACCGTGGCCGTAGGAGCCGTGCTCGTAGAACTCTTCGCCGTGATCGGCGGTGACGATGAAGAGGGTCTCGTCGTAGAGGCCGAGCCCCTTGAGACGCTCGATGAAGCTCGCGAAGTGATCGTCGTGGTAGCTGATCTCGCCGTCATGCAACGCCTCGAGGCGCTGGCGATCGCGGGCGGTGAAGGTGACCTTGGGGGGATTGCGCTTGGCCTGCTCGAGCAGGTCGGGCGTCTTGCGCGGCGCCACCTGGCCCGTGTATTCGCCGGCATCGTATTTGGCGAGGTATTCGTCGGGCGGATCGTAGGGCACGTGGGGGTCGATGGTTTGCACGTAGACGAAGAAGCGCTCGTCCTTGTGTTTGGCGATCCAGTCGCCGGCCTCCTTGAAGACGTTTTCGGCCTCGGTGCTCTTCTGCTCGCGAATGTAGTTGGTGTAGTGGTCCCACCCCTGGTTGAAGCCGAACTTGTCGCTGACGTAGCCGTTGGCGAGGAATGTGGCCGTGGAGAAGCCCTCCTTCTTGAAGACTTCGCTGACCATCAGCGCCTTGTCTGGGAGTTTGGACTCGCTCTTCTTGGTGCCGTGGGTGGCGGGGTAGAGCCCGGTCAGCACCGAGGCCACCGAAGGCTTGGTCCAGTTTTCGGGCGATTGGGCTCGGACGAAGACCGTGCCCTCCTTGGCGAAAGCGTCGAGCGCCGGGGTCTGCACACGGCTCTTTTCGTTGTAGATGCGCAGCTTCTCGGCTCGCAGCGTATCGATCAGCAGCACCACGACGCGCTCGACGGGCTTGGCCTTGGCCACCTTCACCTCGGGAACCAGCAGCGACGGGCTACCCCAGGCGACCTGACCCTTGCCGCTGGCCACCAGATCGAGGCGCACGATCTGTCCAGCCCACTTATCCAGTGAGACCTTGCCGTCTTTCCAGCCGTTTTGCAGCGGCTCGGCGAAGAGCGCGACCGGCTCGCCCCCTTCGGGCGTGAGTCGAATGGCGGCCTCGGCGCCAGTGGCTTCCGTGGCACCGACGCGGAAGCTGAGCGAGGCCTTGGCAGGAATGTCCAGGTACCAGCTGAACTTGCCCGGCGCTGCGCTCAGGAGCGCGTGGCGCTTGACGCCGCCCAACTCGACCTCGCCCACCAGGCTGCCGTAACGCGGAAGCACCTCTTCTTTTTCACCGGCTTTGTCGCCAAGACCCTCGCCAGCGGCGGCCTTGGGCATCACCCGCACGTAGTCCAGGGCGATCGACACCTCCTCGCCACCGACCACCTCGGTGCCGCCCAGGCGCAGCATCAGCTGGTTTTCGCCGGGTTTGATCACCGACTCGGGAACCTCCACGTCGTAGGTGCCAAAGCGACCGTCTCCGCTGAGCTTCACCAGCGGCAGGCTCTCGTTGTTGAGGAAGAGCTGCATATTCTGCGAGCCGATGGCCTTGGCGCGGACGCGCAGCAGCTGCGGACCACCGCCTTCGATGGGCAGATAGATGCGGCCAGTGGTGGAATTGACCACGGTGTAGGTGGTGTCGCCGTCCTTGCCGTCTTTGCCCCAGCCGGTCTTGAAGCCGCCGCTGACATATTTCATGCGCGCGGGCGTGCCGAAGTCGATGAACAGGCCGCCCTGATCCACGTCGGCCATGTGGGCCAGGTTCAGCAGGTTCAGATGCGGTCGCAGTCCGGCCTCGGTGCCCGGCTGGTCGGCCGGCACCGCGCTCGGCGCCGCGGGAAGTTCGGGCGCGGCCGCCGGCTCTTGGACGCTCGGCGCCGGGGCGCCGCTCTCCGGCTTTTCGCCCTTGTCGCAGCCGAGCAGGGCCGGGCTGGCGCTCAGCAGCAGACCGGCAGAAATGGCCCATGCGCGGCGGATGGCGCACGCGCTACGGAACGGTTTGGGGGTTGTGAACATCATCGACTCCGGGCCCCCGGCCTCTACGAGCCGGAGGCTTGCTGGATCCTGCGGCCCGAGGGGTCGCAAACCGGGCGGAGGATACCCGAGCACGGCCGGGGCCAAAAGCCGCGCCGCTCGGCCGGGGCCACAGCCGTGCACTTGAAGCCGTTCTTTGCAGCCCCCGGTTTGGTACACTCGGTGGCGGCCAACGGCCCAACCCGTCTCTAACGCGAGAGAGCCATGACCGAATACCGTCTTGCCCTATTTCACGCCCTTTTCTGCAGCCTGCTAGCCGCCTGTGGTGGCGGAGCCCCGGCGTCCGAAGAGGGGGCGCCGGCCTCGAGTGCTGGCGCCGAAACCGCCAGCCAGACCCCCGAAGAAGCGCCCCCCGAGACCGCCCCCGCACCGGCCCCGGAGGCGGCGGCTGAGGCCGCTGCAGCACAAAGCGCGAAAGCCGCGGAGCCAGAACCCGATCCACCCCGCTACGCAGCACTCATCACCGTCGTCGCCAAGGACTACGAAGCGTGGAAGGCCGCTTTCGATGGGCAGCTTGCGATGCGCAAGGAAGCGACCGTCACCGGACACACGGTATTGCGCCACCCCAAGCGCCCGGCCAAGGTGGCCGTGCTGCTGCTGGCCCGCCATCAGGATCCGCTCGAAGCCTTCCTCGACAGCGAGGAACGCAAGAAGGCGATGGCGGACGCCGGAGAGAGAGCTCCCAAGGTCGAGGTGCTGTCGTGGGTCGAGGACAAGACCGATCAGCAGTTCGGCAACATGCACACGGCCGTGCTGAGCTTCGAGGTGGGAGACTTCGACGACTGGAAGAAAGCCTTCGATGCCGGTGCCGAAGGCCGTGAGGAGGCCGACCTCTACGGCTACGCCATCGCCACCGCCGACAGCGACAAGGTCGTGCTCTTCCTGCAAGCCAGCGAAGAGGAAGCCCGAGACAAATTCCTCAAGAGCAAGTCGCTCAAGGACATCCAGAAGGCCGGCGGCGTCAAGGGCGAGGTGGACATCCGCAAGTTCGTCGAAGACGAAGACGCCACCTACAAATAACGGCGGTCCTCACTTCACTTCCACGATGCGCGTCTCACCGGCGTGCAGCAGCAGGAAGCGGAAACCGACGCGGCCGTCACGCTCGATCACCAATTCATGACGGCCGGCGTCGACCGCCAGGCGCACCGGCAACTGACCCACGGGTTGCTTGTCCAGGCGCACCTCGGGAGCCGTGCCGGCCTCGTCGTATTCGACCACCAACAGACCCTGGTCGGGGCCCACGGCCACGCCGTAGCTGCGGTCGATGAAGGGCAGCACGCGGCCGAAGCTGGGACTCGGTGGCAAGGGTTCGACTTCCTGGGCCGCACCTGCGCCACCCAGATCCTGGTCGCCGGAGGCTGTCGCCGGAGGCTGCGACGCCGGTTGCGCAGGGCCGGCGGCCGCTGCCTCGCGACGGGCCATTTCATCGAGCCACAGCCGCAGGCCGACGAAGCCCACGAGTGACAGGAGGGCGACGATCAGAAAGACCGTCCAGGGGCTGCGATCGTCGGATGCTGGCGCCGCGCGCATGCGCGTTGTGCTGTCGAGCAGGGCACTGCGGGCGACAAAAGCCTCGGGCGCGACCTGGATGGTGGCCTCAGGGGGTGGCTTCCGCGCGTCGGACGGGATGGGCGGCGGCTGCGTGCCTGTTCGAGTCGTTGAAGGGGCAAAGGCCACGGCGGGCGCGGCCACGGGCGGCGACGGCCTGGGCTCGGCCTCTTCGGGCGGCAGCGCCTGATCGAGCCAGTCGGCGTCACGCTCGTCGAGGGCGGCCGCCGGCAGCGCTCCGGGCCGCGCCCGCTCCGGCGCGTGCATCAGCGCGCCCGGCTGTTCGATGCGGTCGAGCGCCGCCTCCTGCGCGCGGTCATCGCCGGCTTCGCCGAGGACGCGGATCACACAGCCGCGCCGCACCAACTCGCGCATATGCCCCTCGAGCTCGGCAAACGCGAAGTCGCCGCCCAGTTCGATGTCGGTCAACGCGCCTTCGGCGAGCGCTCCACCGCTTTCGCGCAAGATCGTCGCCAGCTCCGCAAGCGAAGTGGGCGTGGCCAAAAGCAGCGCGTCCAGCGTGGCCTCGTCCAGTTCGACGCGCCGGACGTGAAATAGGCGCGGCCCGCTGACCGCATCGAGCATGGCGCCGAGCTCGGCCTCGGCACGCGCCAGCGCCTGTTCCAGTGAATCGGCCAGCAGCGCCCCGCGCGCCGGACCCGTCGCGGCCGACACCGTGAAGCGCCCGAGCTCTACCCCCATCAGCTCGCGCAGGGCGCGCGGGCCGTCGTGGCGAGCGGCAGCCGGGGCCAGGCGCTGCACCGACAGTCGCTCGCCATCGACGATCTCGACCGCGAAGTGACTCCAGGCATCTTGCACCTCGAGCTGCGCGTTGGGGCGCAGGGCCGCGACGGTCTCGAGCAGAACCCGCGGCCCGATGCGATCGATACGACCGCTGACCTCGTCGCCGCTCTGCAACAGGGCCTCGAGCCGCATGCGCGGGCGCAGGACCTGGGCCAGGGCGCGCAGGATCTGGGCGCTGCCGGCCTCCTTGCGCAGGTAGCCGGCCGCGCGCGAATCGAGCTCGCGCATGCGCTGCAGGAAGTCCTCCTTCCACGACAGCAGCACGACCGGCACACGCGACAACTGCAGGTCGCGCTCCAGCTCGCGGCAGAGCGTGAAGCCGTCGATCTCCGGCATCAAGATGTCGCTGATGACCACATCGGGCCGGCGCCGACGACAGAGTTCGAGGGCTTGTTTGCCGTCGGCGACCTCCTGGACCAGGGCGCCGGCCTCGCGCAGCAGCCCCGCGAAAAACCACACCACCGCCGGGTCGTCGTCGGCGACCACGATGCGGCGGCCGGCCAGGAACTCACCACCGGGAGACTCCAGGTCGGACTCGTCGTCGAAAGTCAGCGCCAGCGGCAGCGGACCGCCGTGGTGAAGCACAGGCTCGAAATGGACGCGGCCGCCGGAGCGCTGCGAGAGGTGGGAGCGGATGCGACCGATGGCCGACCAGGTGGCCGCCAGCAGCTCGGACTTGTCGCCCAGGTCCAGGCGCTCGCCGCGACCGCTCTGCAGCGACTCGGCGATGCCGCGGCGCACCTCCTCGCCGATGGCTGCGGCGATCTCGTCAACGGTGCCGGCCTCCAGTTGTCCCAGGGCGCTCTCGGCTCCGGAGTCCGACGGCAGCAACAGGCGCAGCTGGCGGTCGACGGCGTGGGCGGTCGCGTCGAGGGCGAGCATCGCATCGACGCCCACGCCATGCAGGCGCACCGCTTCACTCGCCTCGCCCCCGCCCAGGGCCAGCACCGGACGGTTGCCAGCGGGGCCACGCAGGGCGCGCACGCGGGAGGCGGCATCGTGATCCAACAGGTCGGCGGCGATCAGCACGGCATCGGGGGCCACGTTGTCGAGCACCGCAGCAGCGGTCTCGAAGGCGTCGCTCTGGGTGACCAGATAGCGGCCCGCATCCAGGTGCGAGCGAATGGCGGCGACGCGCTCGGGGGCGCCGACCAGCAGCACCGCGAGCACCTCGGGCGCCGAAAGGGTTCCGGCCACGGTGTTGGGGATGAGCACCTGGCGCTCGCCGATGACGCCTGCCCGATCGGCGCGGTCGGGCAGGGGCTGCGTGGGGGCCTCGAAGTGGGGTCGCGGGGCCCCGCGGCGCGGAGCGGCAGAAATCCGCTCGGGCGATGGAGCCTGGGACTCCAGAAAATCGGCGAGATCCAACAGGCCCGACCAGGTGACCTCGTCGAGCGTATCGTCGGCCCCGGCATCGACCTCGGCCAGGGCCCGGGCGAAGCGTGCCGAGAGATCGGCATCCTCGATGATCTGGGCCGAGGCGTAGAGACCGTGCAGACGCGTGCGAAGCGCCGCCCGCGCGCGGGAGTCCGGCGGCGCCGACCGCACGGCTGCCAACAGATCGCGCAGCTCCGCGGAACTGTTGGGAAGCCCCGAAATGAAGTGGTCACGCGCCCCCTCGAGCGCCGTGGCGGACTCCTCGGACATGCCTGGAGTGTACGCCAGGTCCGCGCGACTTCGCGCGGTCGTGCTACATGACGGCGATGCGATTTGTCGACGAGGTCACGCTCGAAGTGGTGGCAGGCGATGGCGGCGACGGCTCGGCGGCCATGCGGCGCGAAAAATACCGCCCGCTGGGTGGCCCGGCCGGGGGCGACGGCGGCCGCGGCGGCAGCGTCTTCTTCGAGGCCGACGAGCGGCTGACCACGCTGATGGACCTGGAGTACCGCCGCGTGATCCGGGCGGAAAGCGGCGAACACGGGCGCGGCAGGGACCAGTACGGCAAGGGCGGCGACGACCAGGTCGTGCGCGTACCGATCGGGACCCAGATCTACGACGCCGCAAGCGGCGAGCTTGTGGCCGACCTCGAGCGGCCCGGCCAGCGCGAATGTCTGGCCAAGGGTGGACGCGGGGGCCGCGGCAACATCCACTTCGCAACGCCCCAGGAGCGGGCCCCCTCGCGGGCCGAGAGCGGGCGGCCGGGGGGGCGGCGAATGCTGCGGCTGGAGCTCAAGCTGCTGGCGGATGTGGGCATCGTCGGCTTTCCGAACGTGGGCAAGAGCACCTTCATCACCGCCGTCAGCAAGGCCCGCCCCAAAGTCGCCGACTACCCCTTCACGACCCTGCGCCCCAACCTCGGAGTCGTCTCACGGGGCGAGTTCCGCAGCTTCGTACTGGCCGACATCCCGGGCATCATCGAGGGCGCCGCCGACGGCGCCGGCCTCGGGCATCGTTTTTTGAAGCACATCGAGCGCACGCGGGTGCTGCTGTTCTTGGTCTCGATGGACCCCGACCCCGAGCGCGAGCCCCTGGGAGACCTGCTCACGCTCGAACGGGAACTGGAGCGCTTCGACCAGGCCCTGGCGGCGCGTCCCCGGGTGGTGGCGCTGTCCAAGCTCGACCTGCCCGAGGTGCGCGAAGCGCTGCCCGGGCTCAGGGACGAGCTGGCCTCCCGCGGCATCGAACTCAGAGCCTGCTCGGCGGCCACCACCGAAGGCATCGCCGAAGTCCTCGACGCCCTCGAAGCCGAACTCGCCAAGCACCCCCTGGCTCCCACCCCACGCCGCGTCCCCCTACCCACCGCCGCCGACCGCCCCCACGGCCCGCCCGAAGCGGACTGACGGCACCGACCAGCCGCGAGCCCGGCCAGCGCAGCCGAAAGCCGCCCGAAAGCTGCCAGCACGTTTTCCAGCGCCCGATCCCGGCCCGCGGCCGAGGGCTCCGGGCCGCGCCCGAAAGCCGCGCCCGAAAGCTGCCAGCACGTTTTCCAGCGCCCGATCCCGGCCCGCGGCCGAAGGCTCCGGGCCGCGCCCGAAAGCCGCGCCCGAAAGCTGCCAGCACGTTTTCTCGAGCCGCCGCCCGAAAGCTGCCAGAACGTTTTCTCGCGAGCCGCCGAAAATAGCTGCCAGAACGCTTTCCGCGGGTGCTGGCACCCGATCTCGGGCCGCGCCTGAAAGCTGCCAGCACGTTTTCTCGGGCGGCGGGCTCCAGTATCGTGGCCCGATGCTGGAGCCGATCGCCATCGTCGACGACGCGACCTTCGACGCCCACCACGAGCGCGGCGGCGGTCATCCCGAACGCCCCGAGCGGCTGACCGCCGCCCGCGCCGGCCTCTACGCAACCTTGGACGCCGACCACCGCGTCAGCCTCGATGCCCCCCCCGCGCGCCCCGAGCAGCTGTGCTGGATCCACGACTCGGCACACGTCGAGCGCATCGAGCGTGCCCTCGAGCAGGGCTACGGCCACCTCGACCCCGACACCTTTTTCTCTCCCGGTAGCCGCGAAGCCGCCCTGCGTGCTGCCGGCGGCGCCGCCGCCCTGGTCACCGAGCTATGCGCCGATGAAGGCTCCCGACGCGGGGTCGCCCTGCTGCGCCCCCCGGGCCACCACGCCGAGCCCAACCGGGCGATGGGCTTCTGCCTCTACAACAACGTGGCGATCGCAGCCATGGCCGCCCTGCAGGCCGGCTGCCAGCGCGTGGCCATCGTCGACTGGGACGTGCACCACGGCAACGGCACCCAGGCCGCCTTCGAGCGCGACCCCCGCGTGCTCTTCGTCTCGCTGCACCAATATCCCTGCTACCCGGGCACCGGCGCCCCCGAGGAAGTCGGCCTGGGCGCCGCCGCCGGCACCACCGCCAACCTGGCCATCCCCCCGGGCCAGGGCAGCGAGACCTACGCCTACGCCTTTCGCCGCGTGGTGCTACCCGCCCTCGACCGCTTCGAGCCCGAACTCATCCTGGTCTCCGCGGGCTTCGACGCCCACGCCCGCGACCCCCTGGCCCAGATGCAGCTCGACACCGAAAGCTACGCCGCCATGGCCAGCGCCCTACTCCGTTCCGCCGATCGCCTGTGCCAGGGGCGTATCGCTTTCATCCTCGAAGGCGGCTACGACCTGCAGGCGCTGTCGGACTGCTGGTCCAGCGTGGGCCGTTCCCTGCTCGGCGAACACACCGAACTCGACGAGAGCCCCCCGGACGAAAGCGGCCAAGCCGCCGTCGACGCCACCGCCGCTGCCCTGCAGGCGCACGCTCCCCTTTGAGCCGGTCGGCGCTTTTCACGCCGTTTCGCGTTCTACCGCTCCAGCTCGGGCAGCTCGCGCAACTGGGGCTCGAGGATGATCTCGATGCGGCGATTGCGATGGCGCCCCTTCTTGTCGCGATTGGAGGCCACCGGATCGTGCGGACCAAAGCCCGCCGCCACCAACCGCGACGGGGCAACCCCGGCGCCCACCAGCACCTCGGTCACCCGCACAGCACGCGCCGCTGACAACTCCCAGTTGCTACCAAAATCCTCGTTTTTCACCGGCACGTTGTCGGTGTGACCGGCCACGATGAAGCGTTTGTTGGCGATCTCGGCGAGGATCTTCGCCACCTCCCGCAGCGCCTCGACCCCCTTGTCGCTGACCTGGGCGCTCCCCGAGGCGAAAAGCACCCGCGCCGGCAGCTCCACGATCATGCGCCCGCGCCGGAAGTGCACCTGCAGCCGCCCGCTGTCGATCATGCGCCGAAATTGCTGGCTGACGCGCTCGAACTCCTCCAGTCGCTCGCCGATCGCCTGCCGCTCATCTTCGAGTTCCTCGAGGCGCGCTTCGGTGGCCGCAAGGCGCGCCTCCAGGGCCGCGGTCTTCTTCTCCGCGTTGTCGAGCGCCAGCGCCCGTTGCTTACCCTCGCCGCGCAACGCCTGGATCTGCCCCAAGGCCGCACGCCGCTCGCTGCGCACCACCACCATCTCGCTGCGCGCCGCGGCCAGCTCTTTTTCTGCCGCCCGCGTCTTGGTGATCAGCGTCACGGCGTAGAAGCCAGTCGCTCCCGCCGCCAGCGCCAGCAGCACCGCCGTGAGCAGCGGCGAAAGCAGGGGTCGCCTGCCGGCCCCCTTGGTGGCGGCGCCGACCCGCGGCGGCGGCGGTCCCGGCGCAGGCGGCGGCTGGCCCACGGTGGGAGGAGGCACGCCGAGCGGGGGTGGCTGCGGTGGTCGCCGTTCGCTCATGTCACCGACCCTCCACTCCGGCGCCCAGCTTTGCCAGCAACACCTCGAGCTGCGAACGCCGCGCCGCATCCCCGGTGCCACCCAGGGCCGCCTCTACCGCTGCTCGCGCCTCGCTGCCGTAGTGCCGCAGCAACAACTCCTGCGCCCGCTCGGCCGCGGCCCCAGTGCCGGCCGCCTCCACCAGCATCTTCAACAGCCGCGGATCGCCCCGCACCGAGGCATCCCGATTGAGCGCGAACTCGGCCTGATTCAGACTGTCGCGAGTCCAACCGCGGTTTTCGTAGAGCCGCGCCAGCAGCAGGTGCCCGCGGGCGTCGTTGGGATGCTGGCGGTTGTAGCGACGCAGCCGAACGACGGTGCGTTCATCCCCCTTGGCGCCCTTGTCGAACAGCCGCCGCAGTCGCTCCAGCTCCCGGGGCACCGCCCGCCGCCAGGGATTTTTCGCGCGCACGCGTGGGACGCTGGGCTCGCTGGACGGCGACGCCACGGGCGCGGCCGGAGCCGCGGGCTCCTCCGCAGCCACAGGCGCCGCAGCCGTCGGCTCCGCAGCAGCCGTCGGCTCCGCTTCAGCCGTCGGCTCCGCTTCAGCCGTCGGCTCCGCTTCAGCCGCCCCGGCGGCACTCACCTCCGGCTCCCGCGACGCGACGGGCGCCTCGGCCGGCTTGGGGGCGGCCGCGCCGGCCTCTCCTCCGAACTTCCGCCCGAGGTCCGCCACCGCCTCCGCTTCCGGTCCATCTCCCGGCAGCAGGTAGATCACCGCCACCGCCGCCAAAATCACCACGACCGAAATTACCGAGACCAGCACCGCCCCGGCCACCACGATCCGGCGCAAAAGCCCCATCAGCGCCGCACCAGCACGACTGCCCCCCCCCGAGCGCTCCACGGCTTGCTGCGTGGCGGTCACCCGAGAGTCGGTTGCCCGTAGCGTTCCACCGGCGGAGCGCTTCAACACCGTGGGCGCGCTCGCCGCTGCAATCTGGGCCTGCGCCCCCCCGGCCGCCCCATCGGCCGCCCCCCCGCTCAAGATCGGCCGCGGCAGCGCCTCCAGCGCCACCGCCAGCTCGGTAGCATCAGCAAAACGCGCCTCCGGCTCCCGCGACAGCGCCCGCTGCAGCAACGCCTCCAGCGCGTCGCTACCGCAGCGCTCGGGACAGATCTGCTGCAGGGACGGCACCGGCTCGATCAACACCTGCCGCAAGATCTCGTGGGGCTGCCCCTCGTAGGGCTTCCGCCCCGCCAACATCTCGAAGAGGATCACCGCCGCGGCGTACACGTCAGCCCGCCGATCGACATTGTGCGTGGTCAGCTGCTCCGGCGGCATGTAGCCGGGTGTTCCCAGGATGTCCCCGGTCGCCGTCAGCGAGGCGCCGATACTCACATCCTCGACCCCGAGAAACTTGGCCAAGCCGAAGTCCAGCAGCTTCACCTCCTCACGCCCCGCCT
>Ga0224501_10000091_pt1 | contig 96906 bp, 102 predicted proteins | sample SF_Oct11_sed_USG_4_FD_169105 | JGI IMG/M metagenome (GOLD analysis project Ga0224501, IMG submission 169105) | Sediment microbial communities from San Francisco Bay, California, United States - SF_Oct11_sed_USGS_8_1 | ecosystem: Environmental > Aquatic > Marine > Sediment | place: USA...
GTATCGCCTTCACCATGTTCTTCCTAGTAACCATGGCCGTTGTCGCCGTGTACGATTTTGGCACACTACAGATCCAAAGTCAACCAAATGCCGGAATACCTAAAGAAGTTCTCATCGGACTCTTAATTTCCATTGAAACCTTTATCGTTCCTCTGCAGACGAAGTTGGCTTTAACTGGTCAGATGCCCAATAGAGTTGAAACACTATCTATGGTATTAACGGCGGTGCTCGTGGCCGTGACATACTTCCTCAGATATCTTGGATACAAGAAGAGTTGATGCGAAGCACATTCATGCACACAGTCATTTCAGTAGAGGAGTCCGGAGAAAAATCTCTGTAATTCGACCTGTCCCTTGCACGCTTGCAAGTGGCACAATCTCATAGGTAATTCGCCAGAGACTTGGACTTGTCCAATTCACGTTGCTCTTTCTCTCTTTCTATGATAAGTAATCGATCACCATGTTTTTCATAACATTTGAAGCAAAAACGCTTCGCATGTAGAGAATGAAGAAATTTGTCCTTTTGAGTTTCAACATAGTAATATTCTCCTGCGTCTATTTTTCCATTGCATGTGTTACACTTATGTAGAGTTCTCGCCTTGGTCTTTTTTAAATGCTTAGTTTGATCATATTTGCCCATACTACTTCCCTTCGTTTGTTAGAAGGTTACGCATTGTACAATAAGGAAACAAAATATATCAACCCAGTCTTTGAATATAAAGAGAGGGGACTAGGTTATGCTTCCAAAGCAGAAAGACGTTGAGGTTCCCCTTCTTGAGGTTCTTGTGGAGCTCGGTGGACAAGCAACACCTAAGGAAATCTATCCAGTTGTCACAAGGAAATTTCCGGAGATTAGAACGGAAGATCTAATCGAAACTTTGCCATCTGGAGGCAACAGATGGACTAATCGTATTCAGTGGGTTAGGCAGAGACTCATTGATAAGGGTGAGATGTATAGCCCAAGCCGAGGAATATGGGCGATAACCGAAAAAGGTAGAAAACGTGTGGCAACAAAGGAACCCCCAGTGCCCATGGTAAACTTCATCGAATTGTATGAAGATTATGAAACATCATTACGTTCTCAACTACTCGATAAACTCGCTGAGTTGTCTTCACGTCAATTTGAATTATTCGCCAAAAAACTGCTGCAGGCTTACGGTTTTGTTGATGTGAAAGTAACGAATGTGTCCTTAGATGGAGGCATTGATGGGTATGGCAAATTTCGACTCGGGCTCGCGACCATGAATGTAGCGTTCCAATGTAAGCGATGGCAAGGAAATGTGGGACGACCAGAGGTAGATAAATTCAGGGGAGCCATACAAGGCGAGTTCGAACAGGGCGTCTTCTTTGTAACATCGGATTTTACCCCGCAAGCGAGAGATGCATCCCTGAAAAAAGGAGCGGTGCCAATCATTCTGCTGAATGGGGAAAGCATTGTCGATCTCATGATTAGGAAGGAAGTCGGTGTGGACCGTATTCCCGTGTACATGTATTATGAACGCCCAGCTGATTTTGTGGAAGAAGAATGAAAAGATAATACGCGTGCATCTGTCCAGTTCTTTCTGAGAACAGGAAACAACCATAGAAGGAACTTAACTGCGCGCGGAAGTTTTATCTTCAGGTCGATTTACATATAGACGTGAGAGAGGATTCGAGTTGTTGAGGAAATCTGTTTCTGTGATCATGCTGATGGCACTGTTGATAAGCGTTCAACCTTTGGTGTTGGCTGCCAATTTTAATTTGGGAGATACTGTAGAAGTCTTCAATATTGGGGCTTCAGGTCTCGTTGTTCGGGATGCTCCTGCTGGTAATGTTATTGGTGGGAAGTATGACGGGAGCCGCGGTATGATTCTGGCAGGGCCTCAGAGCGCTGCTCTTGGTGGGGTGGTTTATACGTGGTGGAAGGTGCGTTGGGGAGATGACGCGTTAGAGGGGTGGTCGGCTGAGGGGTACCCGGGCGGTGATGATTATCTCAAGAAAATTTGGGTTTCTCCATCAACGAAGTTTAGCACAGGCAATCTCGTTAGAGCCGATACTGGAGGAGCGAGCCTAATCATCAGAACGGACCCTCCTCCGAGTTCAGATCTTTCATATAAAGGAAGCGTTACTGATGGCACAGTGGGAAAAATTCTGGACGGACCGTTTTATGGAGTACCAAAAGGCACCTCAGGTTTTTACTATTTCTGGAAAGTTGACTACTTGAGCGTTGTGGGCTGGTCGGCCGAGGACTGGCTAACAAAAGTGGTGGGAGAACCTGTTATCACCTTAAGTCTAGTGATAGTTCAATCTCCGCCATACTATGTTGGAGAGACCATCACTGCAAGATTTACTATCACCAACAGGGCAACAGCACCATTTACTTTTGACGTACTCACTGTCGGAGGTCGTGACCCTGATAATCAAGTTGCAGATTTTACATGGATAATGGACAAAACTCTCACTCCAGGTGCTGAGCACAACTATGAAGGTACGCTGACGTTAACAAAAGTTGGAAATTACCATTTCTTCTGTGCTTATCGAACACCTTGGGGAGACTGGAATCCAGCCATTCCTACTGAAGGTGGAGCCACTAACACATTGGATATCTATGTTCAGTCTCCCCCGCCGCCGAATAATCCACCCTATACACCTTATAATCCTTCGCCATCAAACCACGCTACTGGCGTCTCTATTTATGCTGATTTAAGCTGGAGTGGAGGTGACCCGGATGCTGGCGACACCGTGACTTATGATGTTTACTTCGGAACCAGCTCATCACCTCCACCGGTCTCAAATGACCAGTCAGCAACCACATACGACCCTGGCACTCTAAGCTACAGCACCACTTACTACTGGAAGATCGTGGCTACTGATAATCACGGGGCAAGCACAATAGGGGACAGATGGGATTTCACAACCGGAATTGAGCCACCGAGAACTCTTGCAGTTTATAGTTCGCCCAGTGGGGTCACGTTCACGGCTGATAATACACCTCACACCACACCATGGTCACAAAGCTATAGTAAAGGTGCCTTTGTTAGCTTGGTGATGCCCGCAACCCATACTGTTGGAGAAGCAAGATACTATTGGGAGCAATGGAGTGATGGGGACACCAGTCAGTCCAGAACTGTTGTTATGGATACGGACGTAACATTAACCGCCCAATATACTGGACCATACTATGAATTAACTGTCACTTCATCACCTGTAACTGAAATACCCTTCACCATTAATGAGGCTCCAGAAACAACAGCATACATTGAATGGCTACAGCAAGATTCCTACACTATTGAGATGCCAGAAACCTGTAGCGAATATGTCTGGTTCCACTGGCTTGAAGACGGAGACGCCAACAGGATAAAAACCATCACCCTATCAAGCACCACCACATTGACTGCAGTATACACCGTTTCACTACCTCCAAAGCCAATTATCACAGACATTGATCCGCCTCAACCTATTGCTGGTGCTGGAAAACAATTACTGGCTATCTTTGGTGAGTTTTTTGTTCAAGATTTGAAGGTAAATCTCTCTATTGGCTCTAGTGTACACATTATTCCGCCTGACAGAACATTGTTCGTAAGTCCAAATAAGATAGAAATATTGGCTGGACTTACCGATTCAGGCCTATGGAAGGCTCGGGTCATAAACGCCGGGGATATTCAATCTGATGAATATGAATTTGAAGTTCGGAGCGTTTTAGAGGAAGACGTCAGGAAGGTGCTTGGTCTGACAATTCAATACACCAATTCTCCATACGAATGGACCATCGAAGACGCTGTGATTATGACGGCAATAGCTGGGGGTGAATCCAACTGGACTCCGAATACCGCAGGTGATCAGAACGCGTCAGAACCCATCAGTTGCATGGGATATACCTCTTGGGGATTATGGCAGATTCACATGCCGGACCATATAGGATTACTCAGAAATTTGGAGGCTCCCATAGATGATCCTTACTACTATGAGACCGCAAAGTGGCTTAGGGATCAAGTGAACAATGTCAGGGCTGCATACAACGTATGGAGGGACAGAAGATTACGGGTTCCTGGTGCTACGGGGTTCGAACCTTGGAGTGCGTACACACAAAAGTTCACAAAGGACGGAAACCCGAATCCCAGTTATTACAAGAATTTCATGGACAGAGTGATCCAAATAGCAAAGAGTATGTCTATTTTCAAATGCCCTGTGAATGTTACTATAAGAGACAACTACGGCAGAATTACATCCGAAATTGAGAACCAAATTCCGGATGCAAGTTTTGAATATTTCAACGCGACTGACACCAAAATATTCTACCTACCTTTGACTCTTACATATCATGTTCAAATTAATGCCACTACTTACGGAAACATCACAATAGGCCAAATAACTCCTACAGAATCTATTTATGAAATAGCTTTCTCTCAAGCAACATTCAATTTGACAAGCGAAACCGTGGCAGAGTTCAATTTGGTACCATACGACGCTAACTATACATTAAAAGTGGATGAAAATGGTGATGGGTCAATCGACTATGAACTTGAACCTGAAGTGAGTAAAATGACTACCGAGTATGACATAGGAATAACAGAAATAAGTCCCTCAAAAACCATCATTGGAGAAGGCTATAATCTTCCTATAAACATAACAATTATGAACTATGGTGCTTATAGCGAAGCATTCAATGTCACCCTTTATGTTAATGAAACCCTTCTTGAATTACAAGCCGTTACCCTGGCAAGCGGAAACTCCACAACCCTCACCATCCCGTGGAACACCACGGGCGTGGCCATGGGCAGCTACACCATCACAGCGATAGCCACCCTACTGCCAGACGAAACAGACACCCCAGACAACACCTTAACAGACGGCACCGTCATGGTTACATTCCAAGGTGACGTGAACGGTGATGGGAAAGTCAGAATCGACGACATACTGGCTATAGCTTTAGCTTTCGGTTCAGATTTAGGTGACCCGGATTACGACCCTAACTTAGACGTGAACGGCGACGATGAAATCCGCGTCGACGATATCCTCATCGCCGCCCTCAACTTCGGACTAGGCTGAATGTTCATCTCCATACGCGCATATTAACTCCCTTCTCCACGTCTTGTGGCAGCAAGGTCGTGTCTAAGTCGCGAGACAAGCTTCCATCTGTGTCCATGTTTTTCTATGATGTTTTCTCCCATTTCCTGCTCCATCCTTTTGTTCATGTGTTGGATCCGGCGTGACACGTATCTATAATTAATGTTTAATATGTCGGCGAGTTCGCCTGATTGACGCCCTGTGGCTCCAGCCTCACGAAGTGCATTAAGAAGTGCCACGTCGCTTTCATCTTGGCAGGCAACCATGGACACGTAGTCTTCGCCTAATATCAACAGTTCACGAAGACCAGCCGCCAACATACGGGTTCTCCGGTCAATACGCTTCAAAAGGATATCATGCTGCTTCAGCGTGCGCACCGTCCACTTGCGACGACCTATTTTCGCCTCTTGAGAACGCCGTTTTCGAGCCTTTTTCGACCCATTTTGCACCGTTTCTGACTGCTTTACCATGGCAAAACACTGTACGCGTGTTCAATGGCAACATGCAAACATGGCAACTTTGACGCAGTTAACATAGGTGCCGTGCCGTCAAAAATGACTTGTCTCATCTGTTGCGAGAAAAGGCGTATTTTCTCAAAAGAAGCCATAAACACAGAGTAAAAAGCAGCCCATTTTGAGGCGTGCACAGATTCAGGGGACAAAACAGGCATTACGTAATGTACCTCTGATCCTTCAACGGCGGTGGATATGGTTTGGAAAAAACTGTGAGTATGTCGCTCAGTAGCTGTTCGTTTCTCTCCGCCCAATCCATGTACGACGCAATAACTTCAACACTTGTCGGATGCGTCCGGTCACCAACCTTAATCACTACCCCATTACTCTTTCTAAAGAGGTCAATAACCAAGTACGGCAGCCGCTCTTTAGTATCAAAGACAAAATGCGCTCCCTTAAACCGCACACTCTTGAGAACCGCTTCCAAGACCTTCATGTCCGTGATAAGACCCGTGAAACTGAAACCATTACAGACAAGCTGATACGCCTTCCCCAAATTAGCCGGCGTACGAACATACAAATTCACCCGATCAGTCTCAAACCACTGCATACGCCCTAGCCTATCCTTCCACAGCAACCACCGATTACGAGCCCTCGTCGCAACCCACCCTGTAGCGGTTGCTATGCTCCTATCCAAGCCAGCAGGCATAAGACACCAGCCACGCCACCCATGCACACTTGAACACTTTGAACCTTGCTCATTTCGATGGTAATGCTTCCAGTCAGAGCGCAGCCTAGCCACGTAGTTATGATACTCTCGATAATTCAAACCTAGGAGTTTACACAATGGCCTAGCCGTCAACAATGGATTCTTATCCAGTTCAGAAAAAACTCGTTGACGAATGCTGCGACTATTACTATTCTTACCGTAAGAAATGTCTCTGTCACCTCAAGTGGTATTCCATCTTCCCTCTCGCAGCTTTCCAATCAAACAAGACTCACTGCCACGCATCGAGCAAGTTTTCTCTCCGCAATCTAAAATACGCAGCAAATCCGCCTGCCGCCTACCAACAATCACCCCGTAGACCCAAACCTGCTTCTTAACACCATAACACCAAGAACTCACTCGCCTAGACTGCTGCTCCTCGCTCATACCTCACAAACACCCAAAAACACTAACTAACCAAGACCAGAACAGAAAAAAAAGGGGAAATGAGCGAATGCCCCCTGCTAAAAAAGTATAAATTATAGCCTAGGCGATGGTCTCTCCCGGGCTACCAAATCAGGCAGTTTTTGAGCAATTTCTAGGCCGGTCTACTACGTAAGACAGGCGAAAAATGAGCTTTTCCAACTGATCTATGTGTAATGAGATTGAATGCGCGCGCATTGGAAGTATCAGTAAAGAGGTTGACTTGCACTTGAAGTGTGGATGAAGCAAATTCTTTATGTCTTTGCAGGCATTATTCATTGGCGAAACTAAATGTTTGATAATATTGTAGAAGAGGTTCCTGACTACAAGACCTTTGACACAGTAGACGAACTGAAAGCTAGTTCTGAGAAGCTAGTTCGTAAACATCCGAGCAAAACAGAAATCTTCGTGATCGGTAAGTCACGAAAAGGAGAAGAGATAAAGGCATTAAGAATTGGTAAAGGAAGAAAAACTGCCCTGCTGTTCGGTTTTCCCCATCCAAACGAGCCCATCGGGAGCATGACACTTGAATACCTCTCTTGGAGACTAGCTGAAGACGAGACTTTAGACAAACTTGATTTCACTTGGTACATAATCAAGTGTGTAGACCCGGATGGAGCAAGACTTAATGAGGGCTGGTTCAAAGGTCCTTTCACTCCACTTAATTATGCTTTAAATTATTATCGCCCACCAGGATATCAGCAGATTGAGTGGACTTTTCCCATCAAATACAAGACGCTTGTGTGGGATACGCCAATTCCAGAAACAAGAGCTTTAATGAAAATCATGGAAGATGTGAAGCCGCAGTTTATGTATAGTCTTCACAACTCTGGCTTCGGCGGTGTCTACTTTTATGTTTCATCACGCTGCAAGCCACTCTATCCACAGTTCCAGAATTTAGCCAAGAAAGAAATGCTGCCGTTACATCTAGGCGAACCAGAAACCCCTTACATGAAAAAGCTTGCAGAGGCAATATTCAAGATGCCAACGTCCGTCGAGGCGTATGAGTTCTTGAAGAAGCACACAAATAAAGATCCGGCAGAGATCATTAACTATGGGACGAGTAGTGACGACTATGCTCGAAGAGTTGCTGAAAGCTTCACGTTAGTCTGTGAGATGCCGTATTATTATGATCCGAGAATTGGAGACACTTCTGAATCCGACGTGATAAGACGAGAAGCTGTTTTACACAGTGTAGCGATTGCAGAGGAACGCTACAATTTTGTCAAAGAAAAGTATTCCAAAGTGAAAGCAAGCCTTAAAGAGTACGAAGAAAAGAGACCATTCAGAGATGCAATTGAAGATACTCTGAAACGTTTTCCAGATAGCATAGCAGCACAGAAACATTGGGCAAAAACTGATCCGCAACTAAAAAGGAAGGCCACTGTTGCCGAAAAATTTGACTCACATGTACTCAGTCGCTTTTACGACCTTTTATCTTTAGGATTGCTTCATCGCTGTGTCAAAGACACGAAAAACGGGGGGGTCGAGAAGGAAATTTTGCAGCAAATGAAAGAATGGAATGACAGACTTGAGAGACAGCTTTCCTATAAGGTTATCCCTATAAGAAGTCTCGTCAGAGTCCAACTGGGAAGCGCTCTATTAACGGCAGAATACATCCGCCAAAAACGCTGAGTCACAGTATACACATACTTGAATGCGACGCCATCTGCATGTACCTAGGATATCATCTTTCTTTCCTTTGGGAGCTTCTCATACTCTTTTCTATCAAGTATCTCTCTAAGATGCTGAACAAACTTCCAGACTTCATAATAAGTGTTGTAGAGTGGTATTGGGGCGGTTCTTATGATATTTGGCGGCCTATAATCTGGAATCACGTCTCTTGCCCTTAAGACTTCACTTATTCTCACGGCTTCTTTATGTTCAACTGCAACGTGTCCACCTCTGCGCTCGGCCTCTCTTGGTGTTCCGATTGTAAAATTGTATGGTTGCTCAGAGAGGAGTTCATCCACTAGATACATTAGATATGAGGTCATCCTAAGAGACTTCTTTCTTATTGCTTCTATTCCAGCTTCGAGAATTATCTTGAGAGCGCCTGCAATCGGGGAGGAACTCAAAATTGCAGGCGATGATATCTGCCATCCTCCTGCATTCCTAGAATGTTCAAAATTGAGAGACATATCGAATTGTTTCTCTTTCACATATCCAAACCAACCAGCAAGCGCAGGCTCACGATCAAAATGCTTCTCGTTCATGTAAAGAAAGGCTGTGCCGCCAGGTCCCCCATTCAGGTATTTGTAACTGCACCAAAGAGCGAAATCCACATCCCATTTATCAAAGTAATGCTGAACGACACCAACAGAGTGACTACAGTCAAAACCTATTGATATTCCTCTATTGTGTGCTTTCTCTGTGAGATACTGCATGTTGAGAAGTTGCCCACTTCGATATAGTACTGAAGGAAGGAAAACAAGTGCAACTCTCTCATCCATAAATTCGACAATTCTGTTCTCATCCAAGACGCGGCCATCCTCGCTTGGAACAAGGATGAGATTCTCACCAGGATTCAATCCTCTAAGTTTCAGTACACTCTTTAAAGCGTATATATCTGATGGAAAATCAAGTTCATCTGCAAGTATCTTTTTCCTTTTTCCACTGGGCTGGTAAAACGTATTCAAAAGTGAGTGTATGTTGACCGTTGTCGTGCCTGTGGCAACCACCTCCTCTGGTTTTGCACCAACAAGTTTTGCACATGTTGCACCCAGTTTTTCAGCAAGATAAAACCACGGGTGCTTTGCTTCAAGCCATCCCTTTATCCCAAGACCCTTCCACTCGTTCAGCGTCTGGAAAACTGAACTTTCAGAATCTTTCGACAAAAGACCGAGAGAATTTCCATCCATGTAAATTGTGCCTTCAGGAATGTAAAATCTCTGCCTGAACCTTGCAAGAGGATCCTCTGAGTCAAGCTTATGAGCAAAATTTGCACTTGTCTCAAATTCTTTTCTTATCAGGGTGTCCACATCTCACGTTGTGCACCTTCAGATACATCGTCTCAACAATATCTCATTTTCGCATCAATGACGCGTAAATGTGCTAGCGCATTCTCTAGACACCAAACTCATAAACGAAATGCAGTGTTATGCGCGCACAGTCATACAGGTTGTGCGTAAACTCTTAAGTATAATCCAACTATTGTGTTACTCGGAATCTATGTCTCAGAAGAGCCAAAGATTGTATCTTAAAGGAGTCCTTCTTGACTTCGGAGACACACTAGCATATATTGACAAAAAGAGCAACCAACGGTATACTGAAGGGCTTCTTCTAATCTTGAGAAACTATGGATATCAGAAGGATTTGAGCGATTTAGCTTCATCTTTGGACAAGGCATATTATGTTAGCAGTAGAGGTGAAACAAGCAATTTCTGGGAATTTTGGGAGTCGCTCCTCAAGGATTCAGGGATGCCCAGAGAACCTGCATTGATAAAGGAACTAGAGGAATCTAGGAAACTCAACTACATCACAATATTCAAACTGCATAAAGAAACCATTTCAGTTTTATCTAATCTGCATGAAAAGTACAAGTTGGCTCTAGTTTCCAATTGCGCTATTGGCTTATCCAACATTATAGAAGTCTTAGGTTTAAGCAGTTTCTTTGCAGCCATCGTTTTGTCCTACAAAGTAGGAGTGAGAAAACCAGACAAGCGAATATATCTCAAAGCACTTCAGAGTGTTAAGCTCCTACCAGACGAGTGCGTTTTTGTGTCTGACGAAATCAGCGATCTAGAAGGGGCCAGAGAAGTTGGTCTTAAGACCTTTCTAGTACGCCAAGGATCACTTACAACCTACGAAGCAAAGGATCCAAACTTCAAACCTGATTTCCAATGCAACCACATTTCAGAAATCACAAGATTTCTGCTGCCGCGGGTTTCTCCTTAGAGACCATCAAATACGTGATCGCGAGTGCAAAGCCCTTGTATGACACGATGATTGTTTCTCAGCGCAACGTCAAACATGGGCGCGCATAGTTGCTGTACCAGAGACACGGAAATAGGGGCTATGCGACGTCTGTAGTGTCTGAGTTGATCAGGAGAAAAGCACTAGCTCTTAAGAGTGTTTCATAAACTTATTTGACTGTGAGACTTTGTTCGATCCTTTAACGCTTGCTCAAGAAACTGAAAAGATTGTCGTTAGGGGAAATCTGAAGAAATACTATAGAACGGCTAGAGGTGGAAAATGGTATGGTGGAATAGCCAGTGCCTATTGTTGCGGATGCAACCTGAGATGTGTATTTTGTTGGAGTGGGTTTCCGAGAGATCATCCAGATAAGATAGGAGAGTTCTATAGTCCAGATCAAGTGTTCAATCAGCTTAAACAGGTTGCTTCTAGATACGGATACCGTCAGCTTAGAATCACTGGCAACGAACCTACGATAGGAGAAGATCATCTTTTCGGAATTCTTGAATTGATAGATCAAAGCGATTTCCAGTTTATCTTAGAGACAAATGGTATCTTGATTGGCCACGACAGGCATTATGCAGAACAGCTTTCCAGATTCAAGAATCTCCATGTGCGAGTTTCCTTAAAAGCGACAGGATCTGAAGAGTTTTCTAGACTTACAGGTGCAAAACCAGAAGCTTTTGACCTGCAGCTAGTAGCATTGAAGAATCTTCTCGACGCACAGGTTTCTTTTCATCCAGCACTGATGATATCCTTCAGTTCAACCTCAGATATTTCGGAACTCAAAAGCAAGTTCACTGAAATTCATCAGAGTCTTGCTGACCGTCTAGAAGAGGAATGCGTTATTCTGTATCCGCCTGTTGTTGAAAGATTAAAGAAGGCGAGTATTGAACCTACAGGATAAGAAGAGGTTTTCGTGTTGACAATAAATTATATCGAAGCTCCTGATGTCAAGGTCTTGGTAGACGAGATTATGGATTGCTTGGATCTATTCCATATAGTTCCTCAATTCGTATACTGTTATCGAAGCACTGGCTCAAAATCTGAACATACTATTGCCCGAATTCATGGATTGGGTAGGATATGGCAGGAGGCATTGAGACGACCACCAGCCTACGTGATTGAAGTTATCTCTGAAAGATACGACAGGCTAGGTGAGACCGAGAAGGAAAGAACATTGATTCATGAACTACTGCACATTCCTAAGGGATTTTCAGGAGGTTTTCGTCCACACAAAGGTTACATCAGCAAGAAACGCGTCGATGAATTGCATCAGCAGTTACTGAAGCGAAGATCTTTGAAATCCAGAGAACAATGCACGCGCCTTAAGCTGTCATGACTTGTCAACTTCAGCACGTTAATGCAAGTTCTGAAAAAATCTCTTCTACGTTTCCTTAATATCCGTTTGATGTATCCAATTCTCTTCGGCTACTCTGTTCCCATCAGCCTCTCCGTTATACCAATTTCATTCTAACCGCGCACACCGCAGCTACTTTGGCCCGCATGTAGTGTACTAGCCACTCACGGTTACACAACCTTAATCTTCTTCAGCCTCTCCATTTCAATTGAAATGAGCATTGTCAATAAACCTGAGGTTTCGAGAGCAATAGCCCTGATGTACGAAGCTTTATTCGTCTTCATTGCAGCTATAGCCGCACTTTTCCTCTATCTCGCTATTTTCACTCCAATGGGAACAGCCGGAATCATAGCCTCAATTGGGTCAGCTTTTGTCGGCCTAGTAATACTGTCAATACTTTTGTCTTTGTATCAAACCAGATACATCCTAACGAATCAAGACCTCATCGTAAAAGCTACAAAACTCATTGGAGGAAGCAAAACTGTTCCTTTACAAACTGTGAGGTCTGTGGAGAAGACAATGATACCATTTGGTATCAGATTGTTCGGTGCAAGTTTTCATGGAGGTTACTATCATATTCCTGGGCTTGGAAGAGCATTTTTGACTATAACTAACTTCAAGGATGGGCTTTTGATCAAGACAGATCGTGGAAACTACATAATAACCCCTAGTAATCCTTTGGGCTTCAAAGAAGATACAGAGCGTGCGATGAAGAACCCTCAAAAGTCAACTAAATAGAAAGATTGTAAAATGTAATAACTTAAACTGCGCGCGCATCCATAATATTTATGAAAACACTATTTTGATACATGCGATTATGTCGACCAAAAAATATTGCGGTTCTAGTCCTATATATGTCGGGATTATTGCTAGGAATTGCCGTACTTAGGCTGTCCTAGATTGGTCTCCATGAGCCCTATGATGCTGAACCGCTTCGTTTAGTTTGTTCTCGATATCCGCAGTAGGCACAGCTTCGCTAAAAGATTGAGCTTGTTCTTCTCTTGAAGAGCTGACAAGTTGAAGATAGAAAAACATCGAAACAAAAAAAGGAAGGTTTTAGCATAAGTTACACTCTGGGAATAGTAACTCTGGGGCTACCAGAAGATCATAACTGTAGAAAGGACAAGATAACGCTCAATGGAGGAATAGGAACGAAACGCCATACCAAAATAGCAACGACTAACATAAAGATTGAAGTAAAAGCTAAAGCGTAATCCGTCTTTCCCAATCTTAACACATAGAGATTTGTTCGTTTTTCAGTTGCTCCCCATGCTCTAGATTCCATTGCCTCTGCGAGCTCTAGGCTTCTACGGATGGCACTGACAATTAGCGGAATGAGGATTGGAATGTAATTTTTTATTCTTTTTAAGAAGTTTCCCCGTTCCAGTTCCAGTCCTCTGGACTTTTGCGCGTCCATTATTGTCTGGGCCTCGTCAGCTAAGACTGGGACAAAGCGAACCGCCGTGGTGAAGGCAAAACAAAACTCGTAGGGGACATGGCTTTGTTCCAGTGCCAGTCCCAGAAGATCTGGTGACGTTGTGAGAAAGAATACGGAGAAAGTTTCAACCAACACGACGAAACGGAGAGTCATCGCTACAGAATATTCTATGAGAGATGCAGATGGAATATTGGGATATTCATTGTAGATATAGTTAAAAATGAAGTTGAAAAAGAAGATGATGAAGGCTAGCATTGAAGCCCCCTTCAGAGACCGTATCCATTCCCGCTTTACTCTAGCTACCAAAACAAAAGGTATCGGAACAAAAAACAACACAAGAAGTGGCAACAACTGAAAGAACATTACTGCCACTACAAAAAGCACACAAACAAAGAAGAACTTAACTCGTGGATCTAAATTATGAACCGGTGACGAAACCTTTCTAAATTTCAGCCCATCAAAGACACTCACTAAGAACCCTCCAAAGAGTTAAGAAAAACTTTTCTTGCTTCATATACATCAATTACATTGGTTGGTAGTCCCAAATCGGAAAGTTTCATGAAAATTTGGGTTACTTGTGGGGGCACCAGAGATGCCTTTGTGACAAGATTGTAGTTTGTCAGAATCTTGTTAGCTCTTCCATCAGCCACAATTTTTCCCTCAGTCATCAACACGACACGAGGATTACATTCAGCCACAAACTCCACGTCATGCGTAACAATGACCACGGTCTTCTTCTGCGCCCTAAGTTGAGTGATGAACTGTCGCAATTTCTCCTTTTGCTGATGATCCTGCCCAATTGTTGGCTCATCAAGGATAACGATTTTGGGATCTGAAGCTAGAACCGAAGCCAAAGCAACTCGCTTTCGTTCTCCGCCGCTAAGCATGAACGGAGATGTTTTACGATATTGCGTCAAACTCAAGAGGTTGAGGGCCCAAGTCACTCTTCTCTCGATGATGTTGGGTTTATATCCAAAATTTTTGAGAGCAAAAGATGTTTCATCTTCTACGGTCTCGCAGAATAATTGATGATCAGGATTCTGGAATACAAACCCAACTTTTCGGGCAAGCCTTGCCACACTGATGTCTCGGGTGTTCACTCCATCAACAAGTACCTTTCCCTTTGTAGGTTTTAACAATCCGTTAAAATGTTTCACTAATGTTGTTTTTCCTGCACCGTTCTGACCCATGATAGCGACGAAGTCCCCATTCTGTATGGTGATAGAAACTCCCTTTAGGGCTCCAATGCCGTTTGGGTAAGTGAAGTAAACATCCTTAACTTCAATCATGAGTTAGTATCTTCCTTAAGAATTGAGAAGCTTCTTCAGAATTTATCGGAACCTTGCTAAGCTTCAATCCATTTTCCCGAAGAATCTGGTAAAGTCTGGTGGCTTTGGGAATTCCTACACCAATCAATCTGGCTCTTTCGGAGTTGAAAACCTTGTGAGGTTCACCATCTAAAACGATCTTGCCCTCATTCATAACTATAACATGGTTAGCATATCTAGAAGCTAGGTCCAACCGATGCTCAACGAGGATTACGGTGATCCCCAACTCTTTATTTAGATCATTAATTACTTCGAAGATCTTCTGAGCGCCCAGCGGGTCAAGGAAAGAGGTTGGCTCATCAAACACCATGACCTCTGGTTGCATTGCAAGTACACAGGCTATAGCAACACGTTGTTGTTGACCGCCAGAAAGTTCGTGGGGTGCCCTCTCACGAAGTTCCTCTATACCAGTCATTTGCAGCGCCCAGTCAACTCTCTTCCTCATATCGTCCCTTGGCATCCCACAATTTTCAAGTCCAAAGGCTACGTCTTTCTCAACAGATAATGCGAAAAGCTGATTTTCAGGGTTTTGAAAGACAAGGCCAACGTGGCGAGCGAGTTCATAAACTAAACACTTGGCCACATTATAGCCAGCAACAGTTATGTTTCCTTCAAGTTTCCCCCCATAAAAATGGGGAATAAGACCGTTGAAACATCGGCACAGAGTTGTCTTCCCACAACCACTGGGACCTGTGAGAACTACGAAGTCTCCCTTTTCAATTGAGATTGAGATATCTTCGACAGCTGGCTTCATTCCGCTGGGATATGTAAATGATAAATTCTCAGTCTCAATGAGTGCCAATGCGAACGTCGCCTATTTCATTTGTATTGCAAGATTTCTCCTTTCCATTTAAGAGTAGCTACTTAAAAAAGAGTGCTATTTCCCACTTCTACTTTTTATAGATTCTTTCAACAGTCTTGCACATCGTTTCAGTGTGGCCTCTACATCTCCCACTCCGTTGGCTCCAGCAGAGATTGAGTGTCCGCCACCCATACCTTTAAGATAATCTCCAAGGGGTTTTGCTATGTCTCGACCCAAGTGGATTCCTGTTTCACTATTGAAGTCGCGACATGCCCTCAAGCTAACCTGAATTTTTTCTTCCCTTTGACCTGCCACAATAGCAATATGAGCTCCTAATCCAGTCAAGGCTCTCGCGGCAGAAGCTTGATAAGCACTTACATGAGAGAGGGCAATCAGCCATTTCTGAATCTTCATCAATCTCACTCGCCGACTTGCCTTGATTCGGGCTATACGTTCCGGATAATCCATGGGTAACGAAAGTAGAGACAACGCTTCTTCTGCATTGACTCCAACGTCAATAAGTTCAGCTACAGTCTTTAGTGTGTTAGAGCTTGCCAAAATGAAGTGTCTTGTATCAAAGGCTATTCCAAGAAATAACGCCTTTGCTTCCACCGCTCCCATCTCAACTTCTTTCTCCTTATAGAGTCGATAAATAATCTCGCAGGTAGACGAGGCTTCTTCATCAGCAACGCACAGTGTTGCTAAATGTTCAGTGTCTGGATGGCTTGCATGGTGATCAATCACGACGAGAGGTGCATTAGAGGCTTTAACTCGTTCGCCCCACTCATCCAGCTGCTGGATGGTATTAGTATCCAAGAGTACTAGAAGGTCCGCCTCTTCGATCCGGGGGTGTACTATCAATTTTGCTGGGATTGACTTTAGCAAAAATCTTGAAAGTCGACTGGGCCCTTGTGCTGCTGCAATCTCAATGTTTAATTCAGGTCTGAGGCGTTGCAGCAACTTAGAGAACGCAAATGCAGCACAAACTGCGTCAGGATCAGCGTTATGATGGCATAACAAGACTATTAACTTTACCTTCAACCCATCTATGAGAGATATTACCTTTTGGATTTGCATGAAAGTTCCCTTAGATATCCTTTAACTGATTTGAAAGCTTCTTGTGTAGCTTCTTGAGCTAATTCTGCAACATCGTATTTTTTCATTGACGGTGATAAAGTGATTTCTACATCAACATTCACAGTAACTGGTTTTCTTCCTTCAATCTCAACCATTATGTTCAGCGTGGAGATTTTGCGTGAAGGGATTCTTGACAAGATGTACTTTCTTGCAGTCGTTTCCGCTAATTCGCACAATTCCTCTATTTGTCTTGAGTTGAGAGGTGGTATACCGATTTTTTCCAAAAATTTCTTCACCTTACACAGGTGAAGGGGAAATCGGGCGGAGATCTTGTTGCAGCCTCGTCTGTAAATCCTTCACTTGACTTCTCAGGCGTTCCTCTTGCTTGCCAAGTACACCAATTCTCATGTTAAGGAGGTCTTTCTTTTCGTTTAATTCCGCTGTAACCTTGGTTCTCTTTGATTTCACCAAAAGCGAACCAATAGACTTGTAGATCACTGCCTTATCAGTCAGTTTTTCTAATTCGCTTAATGCTTGCTCAGCTTCATTGAGCTCCATTTCGAGTTGTTGCTTCTGGGTTAACACTACCTGTAATGTCTGTTGCAGTTGTTGAAGTCTCAATAATCGTTGCTGAACTTGAGGTGGGAGTTTTGAAATGTCTTCACTCATTTCTCTAATCATCTACCATCTGGATATTGAAATTCTTAACATTTTAACTTTACACAGATTTAAAACGTTTGTCGTTAAGGAGGGCTTCTGCCTAATAGCTTTTCCTTTTTTTTCTGTGGTTTCCATTGCAGAACATATATCGTTTATGACAACGATCCAATGTAGATAGGAGTTTAAGGCAGCCCTCAAAGCAGATGTATCCGTTGCCTCAAAGATCAATTTTAGGTGAGTTCCTTCCCCTTCAGCGTGAACCTTGGAGCGACTCGTTACCGAAATTTTAGTTTCAGGTCTTAAGGCATCAAGAACAATCTTCAGACGTTCTTCAGAAGGGAAGTCTATGGATATTGTAGCTTGAGTCATCGACTTTAAATCCTTAAATAGAGTCTCAATGAAGAAGAATTTACCTATTAAAGAGATTGGTATTTTCTATATTTGATCGTGCAAGGTCAACCTTTAGTTTCCTTCTTGAGCGAATGTCTAGATAAAGCATGGAAAAATAAGGTATGGACAAATACGCTCCAGCTACAATCGGATTCTGAAGGCCCATCAATAAGCTTCTGAATTGGTGTAGCGGCTGTGTTCCTATCGTAAACGTTAAGGTGTCTTCAACTAACATAGCCACAAGCACCAAAGTCAAGCATAAGAAGAACTGGACTAGTACCCCTCGGCCTTTTCCGAGGATGACAGAAGGGATTACTGAAGACAAAACGAAGATCCACGCAAAAGCATGTATGAAAACCACTATGTCAATTCGGAAAGCTAACCAACTGCCCAAAGATGGCCAAAGGACATTAAGAGCAGTAACAACGGAAGTGACTGCAGTTTGAGTGAACAATTGATAGCTAATGATTAACGTCCATGCAACACCCACGTATAGTGGAGCTGTAAATGTTGCTTTCCCCACACCCACATACCCAATAAACATACTATATCGTAACAGCTAATAAATCATGTGAATGTTACAGAAACGTAACGGTTTGACTCCCTCAAGCCTTGTCGAAAAACATCACTTTCGCCAAATTCAAGCGAGGACCTATCTCTGTCAACTCTGGTAGAAGTACAAAAGTAATTGTGGTTCGACCTGAAGCATCTGTTGAAATACGCATCGAAGCAGAATAATTGTGAACAGCTTGCTTAGATGGGAATATTAAAATGTCAAAGAAGTGTGCCAGAGATTCCGCAATCTTCCTGCCGCGAGAAGAAGTGTTCGACATAGTTATTATAAAGGATTTGACGAGTTTCGTTTTCATCTTAAATTCCCTTCGAAGTTTGAGACCTTTGACGTAAATCAAAGGGTTTGCCGGGTTTAACTCAGTTTCTTTTATGGCAAAAAGGTGGATTTTTCCTGATCCACCTTTCCAGCGGTCAACAATGATGGCTCGATCGGCATCAATCTCAAATGCCTTCTCTATAATGCCGTCGAGGTTAAGTTTGCCACGATTGATCCTAACAATATTCGGGAGCGAACCAACAAAATCGTGACAAAAACTTCTTATTCTGCTTGTTGGTCTTCGGGATGTTGTCAGCAGTATTTTTTTTCTTTTCCGCATGGTCTCAGCTCATAATGGATACTTTGTCTAAAAAGCCTATTGACAAAACATTAAGTCTTCTAGCTGGATCAGTAGGCAACGTTTGAGATGAGTTGAAGCTGAGAGACAAAGAATAATGCCATCGACAGTATGAAGAAGAAGATGGTGAGCTGATAGGTTATTTCTGGCTCCCAAAAACCTGCTTTGTCAAGCGTGGCGAAAGTAATTGTTAGTACTACAGATAGAATGTTCACGAAATATATGAAAAACCAGAAGTTAAAGAACGCATAGGGGAAAGAACTGTTTAGAAAATACCACCATTCCAACACAAAAAACATGATCAAAGAAATGATCAAAATCCATTTAACATTCTTTTCATCCCTTCCCTCTCTCTCCATTTTCATCGCCTACGATTCTTTACCTTCCCCCACAGCAACTTCCATTGTCGGAAAACCTTTCGCAGTACGTTTGGCTACAATACCAAGTTTCGTTGAGGGAACGTAGGCGCCACCTGCAAAAGTGAAACCGCATTTTCTACACTTCCAAACGCCAACACTTTGTCGTCTAACTGTCTCAGAATTACATTGGGGGCATTTGTGAACTTTCTTCATTTCTGAAATCACTTTGGCATATCGTTTTCTAACAGTGGCTCCGTAGCGAGCTCCTAAGCCTCTCGTAGGACCTACTTTCTTTGTCCGTTTTCGACCCATTAGCCCTTCACTACAATTTTACGCAGTTCCTCAGCCTTTTGCTGAGCTATCTTTGCAGCTTCCAAAATCTTTTCCATGGAAAAGTAGCCATAGCCACCTTTTTGTAGTGCGCAGATTTTTCCATCCTTGTCTATAGTTATGGTGAACCTTGCATCCATTACTTGCTCTTCAACAAGCCATGGATCAACTACGAAATTGTCGTCTATTTTGGCGAATGTCACAGCAATTGGATGATCGACGATAGGAAGTTGAGTGTATCCGGGTTTTATTTTGATTTCATCATCCTTAATCTCATAGTTGAAAATTTTGGTATTAAGTAAAGCGGCAAGTGCAGCCATGGCAGAAGCATCTATTAGATTTCCATCGTGATTTAATACCCACAAATCGACGAAAACTATGAAGACTTTTTTTCCAGGTATGATGCAAAGTTTCTCCGTAGAGATTGCTTTCGACTCTCTGATACCTCTGTCAACAACTCTAGCGAGTTCGATTGCGTTCTCATTTGGTGGTCCAGGTTCAAATTTGGGTGAGGCTAACGGCACTAACTCCGCGTTCACTGTAAGAACTCCTTGATTAGGGACATCTGAGAAAGGTTCGCCTATCTCAATTTTTATGCCCACCATTACTTCCGTCTTACCTAAACGCACTCGGGCAGAACCCTCGGCACGTTCAATGACCCCTACCTCAAGTTGGACTTCACGAAAATCATTTAATCCTCGCTCATCCAATCTTTTTCCATGTGAGATCAGTTCAGCTATTCGCTTTTGCTTCACTCTCGCGACTGTAATTGACGATGTCATTTCTCTTCCACAACCTCCTTTACAGCTGCATATTTTGCCTTTAAGGCATCCTTCTGTAAAGCATGTATCTGTTTGCATCCTTCCTTGGCAAGGTTCAAAGTTTGCTCAAACTCATTGATAGATAGATCTCCGTCCATCTGAATTAAGGTTATAGCGTTCAGGTTGGGCATTAAAGCCAAGGGCAAGTCTGCTTCTCCTTCCTTGTCCTCAATATCATTTAAATCAAGGACTAATTGGCCATCCACTTTCCCAGCTGCACATGCAGAAACTAAATCATGCATAGGAATTCCAGCATCTGCTAAGGCGAGAGAAGCTACAGTGATTCCTGAGCATCTGGTTCCTCCGTCTGCCTGAAGGACTTCAATAAAGATGTCAATAGATGTTCGAGGGTAATATTCAACGAAAACTGAGGGTTCGAGGGCTTCTCGTATCACTTTAGAGATCTCTATTTCTCTTCTAGAAGGAGCTGGTGATTTTCTTTCTTGAACGGAGAAGGGTGCCATGTGATATCGACAAATAAGTAAAGCACGGTCTGGTAAGGCTCTATGCTTCGGGTGGAGTTCTTTTGGTCCATACACTGCAGCGAGGATTTTATTCTTGCCCTGCTCGATGTAGGCTGAACCGTCTGCGTTAGATAAGGTGCCGACTTCGATCTTTATGGGTCTTAACTGGTTTGACTTTCTGCCATCTAGTCTCGTACTATTTTCATTAATCAATTTCTCATGAGTTTTTCTCAATATTTTACACCTCTTTTTCTTTTCTAATCATTTCGGTTACACGATCCGTCAATCCACTTGTGTGAGATTCTTGTTCGATTTTACGAATTGCCATAACAGCAAGGCGTTCATCTTCAGGGGTTTTTCCACTTATAAGAATTACACCATTTTGACCAATAGTAATCTGACATTTTGTCTCCTTTTTTATCATGCTAATCATTGAACCTTTTCTACCAATAATTCGGGGGATTTTTGTTGGAGTGACTTCGACAATTTGCCCTCGTGTAATTTTTCCAAGATCGGGTTCACGCACAGTTAAAACAGGATCATGGGTTCGGTCATAAGCAACTAATTTAGCAATGATTAGATCATTTACGTCGAAAATTGCCGGTAACGCGTCTCTTCGTGGATTAAACGGGCGATCAAGTACATCCGAGGCTCGGAGCACAGCTAGGTAAGGCGCATTTATGTCTACTATCCAAATGCTAATGCCTACTTCAACGATTTTCCCAATTACCATATCGCCAACGGATGGTACGTAAAATGCTTTTAGGGCTACCACGTATATGGTTGTATCTTCTAGATTAGCGATTCCAATTCTAGTGGCGTAGATCTTGTCATCATCTTTGTACGTATTCTCTCCTGCTCTGTATTTTCCTTCAGCGAGTAGATCGCCAGGTGTTACGAGTTGTCTCTTTTCAAAGTATGTAGTCAATTTTCTATCCCTCAACAAGCGATTTTTACTTTACCAATTTTGCCTCAACGTTACCGCGTGTCATTTCTCCAAGCTTCTCCAAGAAAGGGCCGTAAAGCCCCGCTGGTAATTCTATAACGGCCGACCATGAACCGTCTGCTTTCCATTCCTCATGTTGAATCTTGCCGAATCCTTTCACTGTTCCGTAGGATTTGCTTGCATATTCTGGTGGAATTCGAACAGTTACAGCTATTTGTTCCATTTTAAGTGGTAGGATTGGTCGTAGTAATTTTATGATTTCTCTTGCTTGTTCCTCAACCTCCTTGGAGGGGTCTATGGAGAAATGGATTTGTTCCATTGCTTGTTCTATGCGTAAGGGTGGATGTGGGAGATTTGTTTTAGGGTCCACGCATTGGCGGGATATGAAGGAAATGATTTGTTTTCGTTTTTCTTCGGTTAGTTGCCTTCTTTGGTCTGTTGTTAGCTGGAGGGTGCCCTTCTTTAAGATTAAGTCTGCTATTTTGATTGGATCTGTTGTTTCGAAGGCTTTCTGTAATTTCTCGTCAGATGCTTTGGTTCCTTTGTTGGCATCGGTGAAGATAGTTTCTGTCACTAATACTTTGGAGATGGAAGTTGTTTTTCCAACCCTATAGGAGAACGCAGGTTGAGGCTTAACCAGTATCTCGAAGTGTTCATCACCTCGAGTTATCCGCGCAATGGTATAGCGCTCGCTCATTAAACTTCACTGCCCTCAATACCCCTTTGGTAAGTCTCAATTTCTTTGTCTGAGAGTATCTTCAGTTTTTTGGTTGCGGAAGGAATTACAGTTATTTTGATTCTCGGCGTTTCTTCTCGTGCCTTGAAAGATGTGATGAGGCATTTTATGGCAAGTTTAATCGCCGAGTCTAAATCTATTTCTTCTTTGTACTCTGCTTTGAGAATATTTTCTACTGCTTCCCGTCCTATACCAACTGCGACTGCCTTATAGCCTCGATAGGAGCCGCTTGGATGGGTTGCAAATGTCCTGTTTCCCGTTTTGTCAACGCCACCAAATATGATTGAGACTCCAAAGGGTCTTACTCCTGCGTGTTGGGTGTAGAGTTGTTTTATGTCTCCGACCCGTTTTGTAAGGATTTCAATATCGATGGGTTCGTCGTACATGAGTTTGTTGCTTTGAGCGTAAATTCTTGCTTGGTCAATGAGGACTCGGGCGTCGGATGACAAGCCGACAACCGCGGCTCCTAAGTGGTCATCTACTTCAAAAAGCTTTAAAGTAAAATCAGGATCTTGCAGGTTTGATTCTATTCTTTCTTCTGCCCCTAAAACAACTCCAGCGGAAGAAACTATTCCCAGTATGGTTGCTCCGCGGTTTACAGTTTCAAGGGCGTATTCTACTTGGAAGAGGCGCCCATCTGGAGAGAATACCGTGATGGCACGGTCATATGCTCCGGGGGCAGCAAATATAGACAAATTATCACCTCACACTTGGACTCGATTTTGCTTGTTCAGTTGTAGGAACGCAACTAAAAACCTTTTCGTTAAAGTTTTGGTATTTCTCGTTATATTTTTTCACACTGCTTCACTTGAGTTTTCTGAAGATTTGGGCGCCCGATTCGATCAGCTTGGCGAGACGATAGCGATACTTCTGGCCATCGCTGAGTTGACGGTAGCGACTACAAACAGGAAGGCATTATTCGCCCCGACCTTGCTGAGCAGCTTCAGCACCGAATCTTCGCAAGCATCACGCTGGTCACCGGCACCATTTTGGGCGTGGTTTTCGGGCACAGGGCGTGAACATATTTGGAGACAAATATTCATACAACATTAAAACCGAGGGGGGTCCTCGGACGCTTTCGCGTACAGTCAGAAAAATCGCGAGAAAATTTGACGCCGACACTTAGCGAGCCTCGCCACGATCTGATTACCCACGTCTATAACCGTCCACTTGCTACCACACTCATCACACGTCAAAACTTGCTTACCCATCCCTCATACCAAATTCCGAAAAGAAAAAGGAGGGAGTTGTGGGGGACCTCACCATTCTTCGCCGAAAAAACTTTTTCGTATTCTGGTTTCCTTCTATCTACGAGTCTGAGGGTCTGAATCCTGCATATAATAGTAGGGGTACGACGATTGTGCTACCTTTTGTCAGGTCGATAGAAAAGCAAACTGATCCCTATGAGCGCAAGAACAATACCTAACACTTGAAAGGACTCAAGGGTTTCTGCCAAGACAATTACGGATAACACTCCAGCAGATACGGGTTCTATTATGGAAACAACACTCCCCCTAGATGCCTCCACATACTTCAACGCATGAGAATAGAGGAAGTAGCCCAGTAAAGACGGTATCCAGGCTATCGTGAAGATAAGTAACCAGAGTTGAACGGGAAACGTTGTCACCTCAGGACGCGAAAAACCCACGACAGAAGTCAATGCAATGGCACCAATCCCATCTCCATAGAAAACTAGAGTCCAGCTGCTATAGTCATTTCTTAATCGTTTCACCATTGCAACGTAGACTGCAAAAAGGGCACTGGACAATAGTCCGAAGAGGATTCCATGGAGATTAACAATGAGTGATGAAGTCTCATAAATCTTGACGGTGAACGATGCCCCCAAGAAGGTTAGAATGATTGCTAATACCGTTTTCTTCGTGATCGTTTTCTTAAAGAAGAAGACTGACATCGCTGCGACGATTGCTGGATACGTGTAGAAGAGCATTGCTGCTACAGTAGCCGTGGTGAAATCTACAGCATAGAAGTAGGCGACCCTTTGTAAGGCTATGGGGAATAATCCAAAGATTGTGAAAAAGAAAATGTCGTGTCTGTTTATTTTGAGCAGTTCTCTTTTGAAAATAAAAATCGGGAAGAATAAGGTGAAAGAGGATATGCAAAGCCTTAGCATGATCAGCAAGGTAGGTGTAATTGCATATTGAAAAGCCATTTCTCCGAGAACACCTAGAGTTCCCCACAGAATTGACGCCATTGCGATCAAGAGATACCCATAGCCCTCTTCCATAGACAACACTAACCCAACATGAGACCGTGCAAGGTGAATGTAAGCTTACCTATGTCCTTAGAAAAGGAGAAAAAACTAATTCCGTAGTATGTGTGCACGCAATGTTATAATATGAAATTTGGGACCGTGAGTTATATCCTAAGCTTAAAGTACGGCATACGCGAAAGATCTTGAGATTGGCGAGCGCAATGGGTTATGAAGAAGCGTGGAAGGTCCTAGCAGAATTAATCAAGGAACTTCGGAAGAGAGGAGAAACAATTCCAGCCAACGTAATGAAGGATCTCCGTTCGGCTAAAACAATGATACAAGTTTTCAAAGCTGATACTGCACACATCGAAAATATTCCTCAAATCGAAAAATACCTAGGAAGCGCTGAATCATATCTGTTTCTGATGGTCGAAGAAAAATACGGAAGGGAACTTTTTGAGGAGTGGATGGAAAAACTCTCTCTAGCCAGAAGAAAAGTTGAAGAGAGGAAAGAAACGGTTTCCAAGTTTGTTCCAGGGCTTCCACGAGGTAAACATTGGTTAAGAATTCAAATTTCAAAACAAACCCCTCGAAAAGAAATTGAAAGATTAGTTAAGGAAGAAAAACTGTCCTGCAAAATACAAAAGAATGGATATATGCTCGTCTACGGGAACATTGAAAGTATAAAGTCTTTTGTTAAAATGCTGGCAGAAAAGTCTCGGGAAACAAAAAAGCGTTGAGAGCTTTTATCGTTTTTATGGCAAAACAGTTAAAACGGGTTGTATTTTATCTATAGAATAGTTTTATAGAGAAAAACACAATCTCTATAAGATTTGCTCTTTACCGCTTGATACTGGGGTGGAGTGGCTTTAAAAGAATGCCCTACATAAAGAAAATTGAACTAAAAGGCTTCAAAATGTTTGGAGGCTCAAAAACTACTATCACATTAGATAAGGGTTTCACCATATTTACAGGACCAAATGGAAGTGGAAAAACCAATATCGTAGACGCCATTCTATTTTGCTTAGGCGAGCTGAGTGCAAGAAGGCTCAGAGCTGAAAACTTTGCAAAATTAATATTTCATGGCGCTCCTAATGCTGACATTGAAAAAGCAAAGACTGCCAAAGTCTTAATTCAATTCGACAATTACGACAATCGAATACCAGTTGACACAAATACCATAACGATCTCTCGTGAAATTCGACGAAATGGCCAAAGTATTTACAGACTTAATGGAAGGCGAATTTCCAGATCTAATATTCTACACATTCTTTCCATGGCTGGGATCAGTTCATCAGGGTACAATGTTGTTGCCCAAGGGACAATCACACGCATCGCCGAAATCTCTCCTTCCGAGCGGAGAAAAGTCATAGAAGACTTAGTGGGTATAGGCCAATATGATGCTGAGAAAGCTGAAGCCGAAGAAAAACTTCGAACTGCCGAAATATCAATTCGAACCGCAATGGGCCGAGTAGATGAAGTACAACAAAGAATTGACAACTTGGAACGGGAACGCAACGAATTTCTTTGTTACACCTTCATTAATGAAGAGATCAAAAGATTCGAAGCAATGAAAATCTCCCATGAAATCCTAGAAACCAAGAAGAAAATCGACACTCGGTCGTCTCGATTTGAAGAAGTCAGAGTCAAGAGTGAAAAGCTACGGCAGCTAAGAGAGAGCTTAAGATCTCAGCGTCATGAAGTCGAAGCGAAGTGGATGGAACTTGGTTCTGAAATGGTGGAGGGTAGGAGCACCCAAGTTCTAGAAGTTCAAATTAAGATAGGCGATATGAAATCCAAACTGACTGAATTAACAACAAAAATAGGTGCAGGAAAAACAAGTCTTGAAGGATTAAGAAAAGTCAAAGAAAACAACGTTCAACAATTAGAAGTAATTAAAAAAGAGATCAGTGAAAACCGAAAAAGAGTTCATGAATTAAAAAAACGGCATGATCAACTATCTAACGAAATTGCAGAAAAACGGTTCCAACATGAAGCAGTCTCAAGTGAGGTTGGCGAGTTACGGGCTAACCTCGGAGACAACAACAAAAAAATCCGTGAAATTGAACAGAAACTGGACAAGCAATACCAGAACCTTATGGCTCTTCGAAACAACTACGCCAAAAGTCAGGCGACAGAAAAAGTTCTCTTACGAAGACTAAACGATTTACATTCTCGCAAAAGTAGATTTGCATCTAATCTTGGTGAATTTGGAAAATCTCTGGCAGATCTCAAAGGAGTCAAAAGAGAACAAGAAAAACATTTACAAAATCTTCAGAGGGCACTTGATCGTAAGATCGTGCAAAAAGAATCCATGGAACAGGAAATCGTTGACGCAAGCAAAATTGCAGAAACTGCCCGAGAAGCAGTTGTGGAGTTTGCTACTCAACGAGAGATAGCGGATAAAATCGCCAAGGAAGAAAAGGCATTAAGAAACATCGAAGAACTTGGAGAACTAGGTGTAATCTCAGGAATACACGGGCGTCTCAGAAATTTAATCAAAATAGAAAGAGGTTACACACGTGCCATAGAGGCCGCAGCAGGAGGTTGGTTGGACTCTATCGTTGTGCACGATTTTGATACAGCTTTCACGTGCACTGAAACGTTGAGACGTCTAAAACTTGGAAGAATCAAGATCATTCCTTTGCAAGGATTGGCTAACGTAAGATCGGTTGAGAACCCAACAATCAGGGAATCGGATGGAAGTGCCTCCAATTATATTAGTTATGCAAAGGAGTTTGAACCTGCTGTAGTTTATGTTTTCGGAGACACTTTAATAGCGAGACATGAAAAAGCAGCTCTCTCTGCTTCTCGCAAAGGTTATCGAGCAGTAACTACCGGTGGTGATCTTTATGAGGCTGGAGGGGGAATTGAGTGCGGTTATTATCGAGCTCCTATAGACTTCTCTTCTATTATTCCAAGCGAGTCTGCCATTCAACATCTTGATCAAGCAGTAAAGGCTCTTCAGGAACATCTTTCCAAGAGAAAAACGAATGTAACGTCCTTTGAAGAAGAAATAGATAAGACTCGGGTAGAAAGTGCCCAACTAGCAGAAATGATGATCACTCTTGACAGAGAGATCGCAAGGATACATAGAAACATAAAGTATACTAAAAGAAACCTAAAACGCACAGACAAACGTATTCGCAGCGTTCAAGAAAGAGTGGACCGAAGAAAGACAGAGTTGGGGCTTCAAAGAGCACACCGTGAGAAAATTAAAAAGGAAATACATAAACTTCGTGAGGAACTGGTTGCCTTAAGACAGAAGGTTGATTTATCTAGAATCCAGGAGATGGAGATTCAGCGAGAAAGGTTAGGGGATCAAGCCATAGAGTTACGGCAAACCCTTAGCGGTGTCGAGACGGAGCTTTCTACTCTTCAATCAAAACTTGAGAATGTTCTTACTATAGGTGCTAGTAATTTTAGGGTTCAGATTCGAAAGACGAAACAGCAGATTTCCACTTTGGAAGAGGAAGTTGAGGAAGCATTACGGCAAAAGAAGATTATAGAGAAGGAGTTGGTTGAACTTGAGAAATCTAAGGAGGAGTTGTCTCATTCAATCTTGACGGCTAAGGTAGAGTCCAAGAGATTTGTTTCTGAGATTGAGGGCATTGACAAACGGTTGCAGCGTTATGACGCGGATTATGAAAGGGTTAGTCAGGTGCTTAATGCCCTTCAACTTAAGGTGCAAACATTTCAGTTGCAGTTGGATCAGAATGTTGGTATGTTGAAGGAACGAGGGTATGAAGACCCTCTGGAGGTTTCCTTGGAGGAGCTCATGACTGTTGAAGCCTCTCTAAAACTTATGCATCTTGAGTTAGAGCGGTTGGGTGCTGTAAATCAGTTGGCTCCTGTTCATTATGCTGATCAGATTTCTCGGTACAAGGAATTGTCGTTGCGTATGAATGAGTTGGAAAGGGAAAAGCGGGCGATAGTTTCTTTTATGGATGAGATTGAACGTAAGAAGCATCGAGTTTTCATGGAAGCCTTCCATCGAATCAATGAGAAGATTGGCAAGCATTTCTCTAAACTTACTGGTGGCGGAGAGGCTGCTTTGAGACTGGGAAAACCAGAGGACCCTTTTGCTGGTGGAATAGATATGACGGTCCAGTTTCCTGGTAAGCCACCGATTCTTGTGAATGGAGCCAGTAGTGGAGAGCGGTCTGTGTCTGCCGTTGCCTTCATCTTTGCTTTGCAGGAGTTTACGCCTGCAGCTTTCTACTTGTTGGATGAGGTTGACGCCCATTTAGATGCGTTTCATGTTGCAAAATTGGGGGAGTTACTTTCGGAAGAGGCTACTAAATCTCAGTTTTTGGTTATCACTCTAAAACCTGAGATGGTGAATAAGGCTCAGAAGGTATGCGGCGTCTATGAGCGCAATGGGGTATCTCATGTGGTTTCAGCTCTCCTTCAGGAGGCTGCTTAGTGACTTCGACTAGTGAGAAGCCCTTCTACTTCACGCCTCCATTAAATGTACTTTTTGAGCTTCATAAGTTGCGGAGGATAGTGCCATGGGACATCAACATTTCATTTTTGTTAACTTCGTTTCTGAATGAGATGGAGCAGAGGGGTGAGATTGATTTTAGGGCATCTGGAGTGGCTTTGGATTCTTCGGCTACCATTTATTTGATGAAGTCTAAGTTGTTGTTGAAGTTGGAGGAACCTCCGCCTCCTCCGAAGAGTCCGCCTGATTTCTTGCCTCCGCCTTTGTTTTTGCCTCTTCGATATGAGTTGACGTCTACGACTATTCAGCATTTGTTGGATGTGTTGGATGAGGTTTTGAAGGGTGAGCGACTGTTCAAGTCTGTGCCGAAACATGAGCAGTTTCTGTTGCCTCTGTCAGAAATTATTCCCTCTGTGGATTTGTATTTGGTGGAGATTGAGGAGAGAATGAGCAGTCTCTATGAGAGGTTACTTCACTTTGCTCAAGAGGAGAAGTTGATTGTTTTTTCTAGTGTCGTGGCGGGGCTGGAGAGGCTGGAGGCGATTAGGACTTTTATCACTCTTCTGTTTCTTGCGCAGGCTGGGCGTGTGGGTTTGTGGCAGGAAGAGGAGTCTGAAGAGCTTTGTATCACTGTATCTGAGGGTTTAATTGTTGGAGGAGACGGGACCGAGACCCTTGGAAGAACTTAAGCAAGAAAAATGGAGACGTAGTTTAGCTCTTGTTGAAGCGGGGCTTTATGTAGCGGGGCGTCCCCTTGATTTGAAGACGTTGGGTTCTCTTGTTGGGTCTCGCTCAAAGCGGAGGGTTCGGAGTCTTGTGAGCGTTCTTATGAAGGAGTATGGTGATCGTGAGACTGCTTTAGAGGTTTTGGAGTTGGAGGATGAGCGGTTTGTTTTACAGTTGAAGGCTGAATACAGTTCTAAAGTCAGGAGGTTGGCCTTGAGGCCTCTTCTTTCTAAGGGTCCCTTGAGGACGTTGTCTTATGTTGCTTATCGGCAGCCGGTGGTGCAGGCTCGGGTTATTGATGTGAGGGGTGGCCACGCTTATGGTCATCTTAAACAACTTGAGGACCTTGGCCTAATTGATCGTGAGAGAAGTGGACGGAACACTGCGATAAGAACTACTGAGTTTTTTGCGGATTATTTTGGTTTGAGTCATGATTTGAGGACTATGAAGCGGCAGTTGAAGAAGGTCTTTGAGGACTTCGCTAAGCCTGAAAACCAAGAACCAAAATAAAAAAGACAAGCATGAGCAGTTCAGTCTAACAGTTTAAATAGAGAAAAGGAGAGAGTGAACAGGGCGCTTTTCCCCAGAGCGCGCGGGATTTTTATTACGGTTTTTCAGGCTAACAGAACCCTAGGTGGCGTCTGTTTCAAAATTAGACAACTACAGTTACGCTTCTTTCGACAGTTAATAATGGAAACCAAAAATCCCTATGGCGTTATCGCCCAGAGATGAGGAGAAAAAGAAGAAATAGAATTTTTTTTCTCGTTAGTATCCAGAAAGAGAACTCTAGGTAAAGGCTACCCTATGTTGGTTAGTTCAAACAAGTCTTCCAAACTAGATATCTTGTGCACACTTTCATCCTGAACCCTACGATCACGATCAACCAAATATACAGTTAAACCTGCTCCCTTAGCTCCCTTATAGTCTGCTTCTATCTCATCCCCAACAAAAATAGCCTCAGAAGGCACAGCCTCCAATTTTTGCAAAGCATAACGGAAAACTTCCACATCAGGCTTCATCTTTCTTAAAGTGTCAATCACAACCACAATATCAAAAAAATCCTGTAAACCCACTTTAGGCAATATTTCATCTACATCACTTTGCAACCCGTTTGTCACAATTCCAATCTTCAACCCCTTCTCTTTCAGTAGCAGTAACATCCTCTCTGCATCCGGGTAAAGGGTCACGTCAGAATAATCCCACCAATGAGTCGCAATAAACTCTGCCAATCTCCGAGTATCTGAATTAACTTGAAGAGTGCGTAGAATTCGCACGTTCCATTGGACCCAAAACTCATCAAGAAGTTCTGGTAAATCTCGAAAATTCAACTTTTCATCAACTTTTCTCCACGCTTGAGATATCTCTTCCAAAGAACGATCAATTCCACAATCCCTAAGTATTCTCTTCATCACAGGAGGAATCTCAGCGGTTTTGACTAATGTACCTCCCAAATCAAAAAGCACTGCCTTCACTTGACTTTTGGATTCCATTTTTCCCTCAATAATTGATCACATCTCTCAATTTAAAACTATGGCAGCAAACTCTTACATGTCCCCTCATATCTTTCCAAAAGTTTATATTCCAAATTCCGATAGTCACACCAGACTCACAAAGGAGAACAAAACTTGTCAGTATGGCACGGAAAACTCCACAAAAAGAAGCCTTCAGGCGGAGTAAAACGCCACTATCGAAAGAAGAGAAAGTTCGAGAAAGGAGGCTTCCCAACAGAAACAACGTTGGGAGAAGCAAAGAAAAGACTCAGTCGAGGACATGGACAGAACATAAAAACTCGACTATTAAGTGCGTCCCATACAAACATCTCTGATCCATCCACAGGAAAAACAGAAAAAGTCAAAATCACTCGTGTATTGAAGAACCCAGCAAACGCAGACTACGACCGCCGAGGAGTAATAACAAAAGGAGCTCTCATCGAAACACCACTAGGAACGGCTGAAGTGACGTCCAAACCAGGACAAAACGGAGTAGTAAACGCTATACTCGTTCCAAAAAAGACTTCTTAGCAATCTAAGACACTAAGCAAACACCATGACACTATCTTCCCTTCCGAACAGCCAAAAGCTGTCTGCCAATCTCTTTAATCATCTGCGTTTTAGAACCCACTTTAGAAACAACAAGCTTACCTGATTTCTGCCATGAAAGCTTAGGATATGAAGCATCAGGAACAATTTCGTACCGAAGCCCAAGTTGTTCAACTGCTTCCCGGATCTCATCAAGTTTAGGCGACGGTATAGCAACACCCTTAGGAACTTTCCGTCCCTCAACTCGACTCTTAGTGGAATCAAAATACAGCGGCCACAAAACGATCTTGTCCTTTTTCCGCATCTCACATCCCCAATCGGATATCGATCTGAGATGTTTAATTGTTTCGGAACTTCTAGACAAATGAAAACTCGAGAAAAATCAAAGAATCGATGAAGAAACCCAAAAAAGGCTTGAAACTTCGGAAAAACCCAAAAATGAAGGCAAAAGATTTTGCTCTGCAGAAAAGTTTAAATAAAGCGCTTCGCTGACAATTCTAGCCTTTTATGAGGAGAAAGGAATTTGCAGAGAATAGGCCAAGCCCTTCACATAAGCTCTAATAAAAACCTTATCCTCAAGGGGAAAAACCTCCCAAAACTCGGCGATAAAGTCGTAGACGAAAACCTCATGTCTGTCGGAAAGGTATTTGACATATTCGGGCCTGTCTCCTCCCCTTATGTATCAATAAGACCCACTGTTGAAGAACCACACCGCTTTGTTGGTCACATACTCTATACTGCTTCCTCAAAACATCCAAAAGAAAAGAGAAGGAAAAGGAAATGAGTAGAGAAACCCCCCCACAACCAGTAAAGATTCAACAATGTTCCGAATGCGGAGGTATCAGACTCATGAGAGACCACGAAAACGCAGAAATCGTATGTATGGACTGCGGATTTGTCGTAGCCACCAAACTCGCAGACCGAGGACCAGAATGGCGAGCTTTCGACGTTGAACAAAGAGCAAAACGAACCAGAGTTGGAGCCCCGCTCACATACACAATCCACGATAAAGGTCTCTCCACCATGATTGACTGGCACGACCGCGATATTTACGGAAAAAGACTCAGTCCGGGACAAAAGGCACAAATCTACCGTCTCAGAAAGTGGCAACGCCGCATTCGAGTTTCAGATGCCACAGAAAGAAATCTCGCATTTGCTTTATCTGAGATTTCCAAAATAGCCAACACTCTAAGTTTACCGAAAAACATTGTCGAAACAGCTTCTGTAATTTATCGAAAAGCAGTCAAGAAACGACTCATAAGAGGAAGATCTATTCAAGGGGTCACATCTGCAGCCATATACGTTGCTTGTAGACAGTGCGGACTTGCACGAACTCTAGAAGAGATTGCCCAAGCCTCAAGCATACACAAAAAAGAGGTTGGCCGTAGCTACAGGTTTCTTGTAAAAGAACTCGATTACTTTATTCCACCTCTGAAACCAAGCCAATACATCGCCAAATTCTCAAATCAACTCACCATCCAAGGGAAAGTAGAAGAGATAGCTCACAAGATTCTCGGTGCTGCCAAAGAACTGAAACTCACATCCGGCAGAGGTCCTACAGGCATAGCGGCAGCTGCCAGTTACATTGCATCTGTATTGACTGGAGAACGTAAGACCCAAAGAGAAATAGCAGAGATTGCTCAAGTAACCGAAGTTACCATTCGGAATCGTTACAAAGAGCTAGTTGAACGCCTCTTATTTGTCATTTCCCTCTAGCTTCCCCTTTTTATCTCTACCCAAAACCTAGGTTTGCTGCGCGCACATATTCCCTAACTTTAGATTATGTCCTTACTGAGGAGAATTGTACTATGCACAAGTATTTTTCAACAAAAAAATTGCCCGAGATTAGGAGCAGACAACTTCCCTTAATATGTAGCTCTCTTTCTCCGGTTTACGCACACGCAATATCTACCCGAATGATTCTGTCTCTATTCTAGGTACTTCTTATAGTATTCCTGAGCCTTCTGGACGGCTCTCTCTGTATTCTCCAAAATGGGGTATTCAATGTTTGGTGATAACTTTGTGCACTTGCTGAAATATTCTTTAACCTTTTTTACGTCTCCTTCATATATTGCAAGGCCTCCGGCAACTTCATACCACATTCTTGCCCTCAAAGTGTCTCTTTGTTTTTCTAATTCCTTCGCCTTTTCTACTGCCTCTTTCATGGATGCTTCAACCTCTCTAGGGTCCAAAATCATGCTTCTTTGTAGTGCCTTGTAGGTTTCTTTGTCGTTAGCTAAGAATTTTTCAAGTTCTGTGGTTACATCCTCAACTTTTTCAGGAGTTTTTTCTTCGGTTTTCTTCCTTCTTGTCAATTTATTAAGTATCCCCATGATTCTCACCTAAGATGTCATTGTATGATATTGTAATTTAGTTTTATAGCAAGAATAAGAGATAGATAGTTTTAAAGGTTTAGTTGTCGAATGAAGAGACATGCCCTATGGATTCAGTTTTGACTTGTCTCGCGTGTCTAAGTCGTTTTTCAGAGAACTTGCTAAGGTTGCCCATGAGAAAGATGTGCATCGAAGAATCGGGAGGAAAGCGCGGAATCTAGCTGAAAAATTTAGGGTTCGTGAAATTACTGGATTAGAAGTTTCTGATGCTCTCACCCTTGTTGAGGACTTGGTGGACATATATGTTAGGAATATTTCAGGAAAAGAAAAGTTTCTAAAAACAAGGAAACGGGCTCTTTTGTTGCCCCATTGCTCAAGGAAATATATGGACAATAGATGCAAAGCAATTTTTGACCCAGAAGTTCCGTCCTATTCTTGTGCCTATTGCTCTCCTGATTGTCTAATTAACTGTGCCACTGTACTTGGAAAGAAGAAGGGGTATGATGTCTACGTTTTGCCTGGAGGGTCCTGTGTGCCAAAAATATTGAAGAACAATTTCTATGATGGAATTGTGGGCGTGGCGTGCAGTCAAGAGTTGACACTTGGAGGAGACTACCTTGCAGCTTTAGGTCGAGTGGGGCAAGCGGTTCCTCTTGTCAAAAACGGGTGTGCCAACACGCGATTTAGTATTGAAACCCTTGAAAGAATGTTGTATAGTTTTGCAACTCTTAGTTGAAAAAGAGACTTAGAATAGAGCGGTGCTGACTCAACATAGCGAGTATTTAATGAATAGCAAAAGAAGTACAAATGTTACTATGATCTGTCTTTCACCTCATTTTTAAACATCTTTCTCAGACGTGACAGGTCCTATCTGCCCACGCATGTATGCCATGGGTTTTCCAAATGGTTGTTGGCTTATGTACGTTGCACGCCTCCGTTGTTACTGTTTTTTTGTGACGTAGTTTTGAGATTTATGTCTCTTTATGCTTCATTAGCTTCAACAAGTTTGACCATGGCTTAACGTTGTTTGGAGAGAAGTAGTTGTGTGTTTTCCGTTTCAGCTTCTTATTCCACTATTACACATGAAAATGATTATTTCATTAATAAACGCGCGCAATATACCACAAAACAAATAAATAATCTCGGAGTTAACTTCAATTATGCCAGATCATCCAAAAGAAGCCTGTGGAGTTTTCGGGGCAGACGACTTTAGAGGGAATCTCATTTTCCCCTATATCTACTGGGGGCTGCGTTCACAAAATCACAGAGGTCACCAGTCCCATGGGTTCATCACATTTAACGGAAAATTCAACACTCACAGAAGTTTAGACCTAGTTCCAGAGATCACACAAGGAAATATTCGAGACTGGCTTAGGAAATTGCCGGGACAAGTCGGCATTGGGAACGTGCGATACACAACGTCTGGAGGAACAGATGAAGAATCGTTAATCACAGGCATGCAACCGTCCTTGTCCGAAGCAGAAAAAACCAGCATCGCCATATCCTTCAATGGAAATGTCGTCAACAGTCTTAAATTGAGAAGAGAGATTGAGAAAAAATTGGGCAAGTTCCCTTATGCCTGTGATGTGGAGTTAATTTGCAAAAATCTGCTCATGAAACTCATTGAATCAAACGATCTATCTTTGGCTGTGAAAGATTGTATGAACGAGGTGGATGGCGCCTTTTCTGTAACAGGAATGACTCAAGATGGGAAGTTATTTGCTTTTAGAGATCCTTTCGGAATAAGACCTCTTTGCTGTGGATACGACAAAGATCGAAATGTGTATGCGTTTTCATCAGAAAGCGTTGGTTTAGATATAAACAACCTTGAGTATGATTCTGAAATTAGACCTGGAGAACTTGTGTTCGCTACAAAAGATGGATTTTTACGAGAGCAAGTGGTTCCCTGTAAGAGACGAGCTCTGTGTGCGTTTGAATTCGCTTATTTTGCCAGACCTGACTCAAAACTTGGAAACAAGTATGTGTACGAAGTTAGAGAAGAATTCGGAAGAAATCTTGGAAGGGAATATTCTGAAATTACAAAAAATGCTGACATGATCTTGTCTATACCTGAGACAGGTAATGACGCTGCCTATGGGCTTCATGAAGAGACAGGTCTGCGATGGGAGCGGGCGACTCGACGACATAGATATGTAACAAGACGAGCATTCATTCTACTACCTAGAGAACGGTATAGAACAATTGACAGGAAAATTAACATTCTTGATGATCAACTCAGTGGAAAAACGGTCATAGTCACTGAAGACAGCGTCGTCAGGGGTGACACAACTAAAACGATTATACAGAAACTGCGGGCAAAGGGAGCGAAGAAAGTTCACGTCTTCGTCACATTTCCTAGAATAATCGGTCCTTGTTTCTACGGGGTGGACATGGCCACCTACGGCGAGTTAATTGGTTCTAAACACAATCCAGACGAAATCGCCAAATTGATAAACGCAGATACTGTAAATTTCCAATCACTTGAGGGACTCGTTAGAGCTACTGAGTTGAAGAAAGAAGAATTGTGCCTAGGGTGTGTCATTGGAAAATATCCCACTCCATTAGCTCAGAGAATAGCGGATGAAATGAGAGAAAAATTCGAAAATGGCTTCAAGGAAACTGGAAGACTCTATGAAATTTCGAGCAACCAAATCGTATCTACACATTGAAGACTCCATTTCTTGTTTCATTAGAACTTAGTATTTCCTGAGTGTACAGGGTGTTGGATTTATGGACAAAGTAGGCGTCTTAGTTGTTTGCTACGGTTCTAGAGGAGTTGCAATGGTTGATGCTTTTTGCCGTAGTGAAGATTACACTGCTGAAATCTACGTTGTGGATAAGCAGAGGAACCCTTTCAATCTGGAAAGAGCAAAGAAACACGTGGTCATCTCGGATTTTGATGTGAAAGAAATTTGCAGGTTCGCCAAGAAACACGAGAAAGCGATTGATTTCGGTATTGTTGGACCTGAAAAACCGATAATCAACGGTCTCAGGGATTTAATTGAAGCAGAAACTCGTATACGCATGATTTGCCCAACAAAAAAGTATGCCATCGAGGGTAGCAAAGTCGCTCAAAGAAATCTATTTCAGAAAGTCGCCCCAGAAATCAACCCCAAGTTCAGAGTTTTCGACCCGAAAGATTATGACACCCTGGAGCAAGTAAAGAAAGACATTATCTTATGGTTAAATGAACTTGAAAACCAAGTTGCTGTAAAACCTGACAGCCCTGCGGCTGGAAAAGGGGTTGGAGTTTGGGGCGATCACTTCAATACGCGTGAACAATTGTTTGACCACTTTTTGTCAAATTATGAGCATGGTCCAGTAATCATCGAGAAAAAAATCGAAGGCGAAGAATCCAGCTTCCAAGCTTTTTGTGACGGAAAACATCTGGTTCCTCTACCAGAAACTCGAGATTATAAACGAGCCTTCGACAATGATGAAGGCCCCAACACAGGTGGGATGGGGTCATACAAAAATGTTGGTGATTGGCTTCCTTTCATGGACTCAAGTGACGAAGGAAAAGAGATTGAAATTATTGACAAAATCTTCAATAAACTGAAAGGGAGGGGAAGCAACCCAAACTTGCGTGGTATACCCTTCTACTGTGCTTTCATACATACCAGCACAGGACCCAAAATCCTGGAAAATAACAGTAGACCAGGCGATCCAGAAATACAAAATCTGTTGCCAATAATGAAGGATGATTTTGTTGAAGTGTGTTTCCGAATACTTGATGGAAATCTGCGGCGCGTCGAATTTGAGAAACAAGCCACGGTAGTAATCTACAAAGCACCACCTGACTATGCAGGGTTCAAGGATGTTTTCCCTCATCGAGTTGACCAGGATGACATCAAAAAACCCATAGATACTAGCAAGATAGGAGAGTTGACTAAGAAATATGGAAACAACATTCGCATCTATCCTGCTTCAATGGAGTTAAGAGAGAAGGAAACTTATCCACTGTCTTCGAGAACGGTATGCGTAGTTGGTAGTGGAGAAAATATAGAAGATGCAAGAAATGTTTCTTTAGAGGGCATTAGGTCGATTAAGGGGGGTTCTCTCTGGTATAGAACCGACATCGCTTCCAAAGAACACATAGCCAAAAGCATAGAGCACATGAGAAAGCTGAGGAGTCAGTGATGAATGCAGCGGCAACACAACTAGAACAGAGAACACTACAAGCTGAGAGAACACAAAAAGTCTTCATTACAGATTGTGAAGGTCCCATCTCTAAAAACGACAATGCATATGAGCTCACTGAACACTTCATCCCCAACGGAAGCGCTTTGTTCGCTTTACTCAGCAAGTATGACGATGTTCAAGCAGATATTATTGAGAAACTGGGATACAAAGCTGGTGATACTCTAAAGCTAATATTGCCCTTTCTTCGAGCATTTGGGGTAACCAACGAAAAAATGGAGAATTTCTCTACAAAGAATATTCTGTTGGTTCCAGGCGCAAAAGATATGTTACAGTTTGTAAGAAGCATCATGCCATCTTTTATGGTTAGTACCAGTTACCAACAGTACATGCAAGCTCTATGTAACGCGGTAGACTTTCCTTTGAAGAACGTTTACTGTACTGAACTAAACCTAGACAAATACCAAATTAGCCGAAAAGAAACAGAGAAACTGAGATGCCTTAAGGAAGAAATAGTCAGTATGCCCATGATAAAAATTCCAGAAAATGCCCTTTCCATCAACGATTTTTCTGAAAGAGACCGCCAAACCATTCAAAGGTTGGATGAGGTATTTTGGAAAAAAATTTCTGATATGGAGTCAAGCAAAATGCTGAGGGAAGTCAACCCGGTCGGTGGATTTGAGAAAGCAAAGGCAGTTCAGGAAATTGTCACTAACGTAGGCGTCAAATCCTATGATGTGATGTATGTTGGAGACAGCATTACAGATATTCAGTCATTTCAGTTGGTGGGAGATAACAAGGGGTTAACAGTTAGTTTTAACGGCAACAGTTACGCTGTTAGAGAAGCTGAAATCGCTGTTCTTTCAGATAATGCAGCGGTGACTTCTGTTCTTGCCGAGGTTTTCAGCCATTATGGGAGGAAAGGTGTTTTGGAATTGGTTAGAGAATGGAGTTATTCCGGATTAGGGCAATATTGTTCTCCAATTCTGCAGAGTCAAATGTCACAGCTGTATCCTAAAACTCTTCCCAAAATCGAAATAGTAACCTCGGCTAATAAGAAAAGGCTGATGAAAGAAAGTACCGCTTTTAGGAAAACTATTAGGGGAGAGGCAGTTGGGGGATTAGGATGAAAGCAGAAATAGAGGACACTTTTGCTGAAGCTTTTGAGGGTGTATATTCGAGAATTATAGTAACTGCTGATGATGTCATGACAGTAAGAAAAGCCGCAGAAGACGCCACTGCTACTCCTTCCGTGGTCATTGGCAGAACTGAAGGCGGTATCGAAAAGTGGCTGAACAAAACAGAAACACCAGACAAACGTAAAGGTGCAATTGTACAGTTTTGGGCAGGACTTGAGGAGAAAAAATCGTTTGATGCCATAATAAAGAAATTCGCGAAAGAACTCTCTTACCGCATACGCCAAGACATACTTGTAAAACCTTTCACATCTGTTTTTGACGCATTACCTAATCCTGAAGGAAAAATCGACACCATGGAAAGAATAGGTCACTGCGGAGACGGTTATGAATGGGCAGAAAAACGATATGGACGCCAAATGATTACTGTCCCGATACTGGTTTCAGACTTCCAAATAGAGCGTTACATAGGATATGCACGAGGAGTGACTGGAGGCAACTTTTGGTATATGTGTAAAACCAAAAAAGCGGTGATGGAAGCAGGAAAAAAAGCATTAAAAGCAATAAGAGAAGTGGAAGGTGTAGTGACGCCATTCGATATTTGCTCAGCGGGGTCAAAGCCTGAAACAAATTTTCCGTGGATAGGTCCAACCACTAATCATCCCTATTGTCCAACACTAAAGGAAAAATTAGGAAAAGAATCGAAAGTTCCAGAAGGCGTTAACTACATTCCAGAAATCGTGATTAACGGCGTTTCCCTGGATGCCGTAAAAGAAGCGATGAAGGTTGGCATCTTCACGGCCAGAGATGTGGACGAAGTGGTGAAGATATCGGCGGGTAACTATGGAGGGGAACTTGGCAAGTATAAGATTTACCTTCGAGAGCTGTTTCCATGAGATTTGATGTCGTCTGCTTTGGTGCACTGAATATAGACAGGCTCTATAGAGTAAACAGAATAGCAAGAGAAGACGAAGAAAGTTACATTACCGACTTTAAAGAGACGCCAGGAGGCTCCGCAGCAAACACAGCCGTAGGTTTATCAAGACTGGGACTAAAAACAGGGTTTATAGGGAAAGTTTCTGATGACCGCGAAGGTAATCTGCTCATAGGGGATTTTAAGAAAGAAGGTGTTGACACAAACGGTATAGCAGTTTTGAGAGGAGGTCGAAGCGGAGTTGCTGTGGGGTTCGTAGACAGAAAAGGTGAAAGAGCCTTATATGTGGACCCTGGTGTTAATGACTCCCTGCAGTTTGTAGAGATCGACGTGAACTATGCACAGAACACCAAGTTTCTACATTTAACATCCTTTGTTGGAGAAAAACCTTTCAGAGCCCAGAAAAACCTGATTAAGGGCCTTCCTGATGTTAGAATAAGTTTTGACCCTGGAGAACTGTACACAAGAAAAGGACTACCATCTCTATGGCCCATCATAAAAAGAAGCGCTGCCCTTTTCCTTAACAGAAATGAAATGAGCATACTCATAGGAAAGGGATACAAGGAAGGCGCAAAAATTCTATTAAAAAAAGGTGCCAGCATTGTGGCGGTTAAGCTCGGCAAGAAAGGATGCTACGTTACGGATAGTAAAGAGAGCCACATGGTTGAACCATACAAAGTAAAAGTTGTAGACACAACGGGGGCAGGCGACGCCTTCTGCGCAGGTTTTTTGTACGGTCTGATGAAAAACAAGGATTTGCATGAATGTGGGAGACTTGGAAATCTTGTTGCATCCAGGTGTATAACAAAGGCGGGCGCAAGAGAAGGGCTACCCAAAGTTTCAGATTTATGCGAACTGAAATGAAGGGCAGTATGTAACAGGTTCTGGTTAACTCTTCGAAGCTTTTATAGTCTGCGCTGAAAGTGTTAACAGCGGAGCTTTTTTCCATTCACTTGGTCTCAGTGATGTACTATAGGCATTTGGAGTTAGATGTTAATCTTTCAACTATGGCATTGCGGATCCATTAGCACGATTTCCAAACTATCCTTGTCTACAAACACGTCAATGCCATCCAATATACCTTGTTCAAACCACCACCACCGAACTCTCCAGCAATAATGGTTTTTCCCATCCTTAGGCGGTGTCAGCACCTTTCCTATCCATCCACTTTTTATCCAGTCCTTATATACCAAGTAGATGTTTCCATCAGCCTTAACGAAGGTCTTCAAAACCCTCCATTGTGCAGTAGGATGTTGATTGAGATATTCCTGAACTTCTGGACTTTGCTTACTAGCACTAATAGGTGGGAGAATAACACTAGTGGATAAACTAAACATTAGTTCACCGTTAAAGCCATGTAATTCATCCAATTGCTCATTTAATTGATTGACAACTTTGAACAAATAGATATTCACTATCAGAGAAGTGACGACTGCACTTAACATAGTAAATGACAGGAAGAATTCTAACTTTCCCACGGACACTTACCCAATCAATAACTAAGGAACTTAGACTATTTAATTCTGCAGACTAGAACCATATAACGAATTCTTTATGAGAAAAGGTTTCACGTGAAATTCTTTTTTAAATACTCAACCATGGATTGGAAGATTAGTTTTCCATCACTATATTTCGGTATTTTTTCCTTCCTTGTCCAGTTTGGCAGTTGCCAGCCATAGTATGCTCTTTCCGGATGTGGCATCAATCCAAAGATTCTGCCAGTGTCATCGCATATGCCTGCTATATCATGGAAGGCACCATTGGGATTTATTGGGTATTTGCCATTAGCATATTCACCGTTTTCGTCACAATATCTGAAAACTAGCTGGTCGTTTTCATACAACTTCTCTAGATAATCCGTTTCCGTTTCCTTTGAAAAGATAAACCTTCCTTCAGCATGAGCCACAGGTATCTCTAACGTTTTTCCTTTAGGGATTTTTTGGGTAAAGATGCACCTTCCCGAATTTTCATGCTTGATATGGGCCCAGTTGCAGTGGTATCCGATGGGAATATTTGTGGCTAAAGATGCCTCAGGATGCTCGCTTACCCTGCTGAACCTAGGCAACAAACCAGCCTCAACAAGAACTTGGAATCCATTACAGATTCCTAAAATTAGTCTTTCTTCTTCAATGAACTCCTTCATATCTGAGCCTAGTTTCGCTAAAGTTCTTTTCGCCAAAATAGCTCCAGCTCTCACGTAATCCCCGTAGGAGAACCCGCCTGGAAACACCAAGGCACTGTAATCAAAGAGACTCTTTTCTTTAACTAGTCTACTAAGATGGAGGATTTCAGCTTTCACTCCCAAATCTTCAAAGGACCTCTTAGTTTCAGCGTCACAATTAGTTCCGGCAACCCTTAATATGCAAACCTTGATTCCCGCCTCCATTTTTATCCCTCCAAGGTGCTTCTCCAAGCCTCCCTTAGTTCATCTATACTGGCGTCAACCACTACTTTACCATCTAACCCGTACACAAGAAAACGAGTGTTTCTGCGAGTTTTGCCAATAACGGCATGATCAACGTTTTTCATCAGCGCTTCAAAATCTTCTTGTCGTTTTTCCATAACTTCCACCAAAAATCTACTGTTTGATTCTGAGAAGAGAATGTAGTCGTTTCTCATTGAATCTGTAGATCGGAGAACCTTTTCCAAAAAGAGTTCTATTCCATAACCTCCTGCAAGGGCCATCTCCGCAACTGCCGCTGCCAGTCCACCTTCAGAAAGGTCGTGGCAAGACTTAACGAGTCTGGCATCTATCGCCTTTGTAACGGAATTCATAATATTTCTTGCTTGATTCATCTTGACATTCGGAACTGTCCTTCCTACAAAACCTTTCATTCGATAATATTCAGAGCCACCTAGTTCAGGATAGGTTTTGCCAACCAAATAGAGGAGATTGTTAGGTCCTTTTAAGTCAACTGAAACCGCTTTTCTAACATCTGGGATTATTCCGATGGCAGTGATTAGAAGAGTCGGCGTCACCGACCCCAAAGGGGATTCGTTGTAAAGACTGTCTTTGCCTGAAATAAAGGGCGTTCCATAGGCTTTAGCAAAATCGTAACAGGCCTTACAAGCCCTTACAAGTCCACCGAGTCGGTCTGGCCTTTCTGGACTTCCCCAAGTAAAATTGTCGAGTAAGGCGATTCTTCTGCCGCCCACGGCGATGTTGTTTCTGATGGCCTCATCTATGGCGGAGGCTGCCATCCAATAGGGGTCAATTCTGCCGTAGGTAGGATTCATCCCACATGAAATGACGATTCCTTTCCAAGACTTGTTTAGAGGCTTGATGATTGCGCTATCGTTTGGTCCCGCAAATCGTCCTTGCAAAGGTTTCAAAACCGTGTTTCCTTTAACTTCATGATCATAGACCCTTATGACTGATTCTCTGCTTGAAACATTTGGTGAAGACAGCAACTGTAGAAGTTCCCTTGTCAGATCTTGAGGTTCAGCAAAACTGGGGTCTTTATGCATTGGCTTTTTCCACTCGGCAACTCTCCTGACTCTTGGAGGGCTGTACAGAAAATCTAAATCCAAATGGGCAACCGCATGCTCGTGGTAGTATACCTCAAGAATGTTGCCTTTGGTGAACCTACCTACTGGCGATGCCTCAACTTCTTCACCCTCAAAGATGTCTAAGACGCTTTGGAGGTTTTTCTTAGGGACAGAGAGTAGCATTCTTTCCTGTGATTCAGAAATATAAATCTCCCATGGAGACATCCCCGGATATTTTAGAGGAACTTTTTCCAATTCGATGTGGATTCCGCATTGAGACCTGTGCGCCATTTCTCCTGTGGCACAGGATAAGCCTCCGCCGCCAAGATCGGTTATCGCTGAGGCGAGTCTCTGGTCTCTTATTTCGATAATAGCACGCTTGAGTTTTTCTTCTTCTATTGGATTTGCAATCTGGACCGCGGGCCTCGAAACTTCTTCGGATTCTTTTGTCAGTTCCGCGGAGGCAAAGGTTACTCCGTGGATTCCGTCTCTGCCTGTTCTTCCGCCAGCAAGAACTGCTATATCTCCTGGCTTAGTGTTCTGAACAAACGTTTTCATAGGCAGAATGCCGACGCAGCCACAATACACTACAATATTGCCGACGTAGCCATCGTCGAAACGTATGGTGCCATTGACTGTTGGTATGCCCATGTTATTGCCGTAATGACCAATTCCTGCCACGACACCTCTAAACAAGTATTTGGGATGTTTCGTTCCTTGAGGAAGGTTCTCATAGTCATAGTCCAAGGGGCCGAAACAGAGAACGTCAGTGCAAGCAATAGGATCAGCCCAAACTCCAAGTACATCTCTAATAACGCCTCCTACGCCGGTAGCAGCTCCCCCAAAAGGTTCTATCGCAGAGGGATGATTATGAGTCTCAACTTTAGCAGCTATTGCATAATCATTCTCAAAGTCGACTATACCTGCGTTATCCTCAAAAACAGAGCGACACCATGGCAGGCTAAGTTCTTCCGTGCTTTTTGCTATGTATTCCCTAAACATGTTCGCAACGATTGATTCTCCCTTGGGTGTGACTATGTCCCCTTTGAAGGTTTTATGAAAGCAATGCTCTGACCATGTTTGACCAATGGTTTGAAGTTCAATGTCAGTAGGATTTCTTCCTAGCTTTGAAAAATATTCCCTAACCCGTTTCATTTCTTCAAGATTTAGAACAATTCCTGTTTCTTTGCTGATTTGGAGCATTTGCTCATCGTTGACTTCTAGGAGGTTTGCCTCAATGAGTTCGAAGGGTACGCTTCTCTTTTTATAGAGATACGCGGTCACTTTTTTCCTCAACCACAGAATCATAATTGTCTTTCACTGGATTTGCTAGCAGTCTTTGACAAATCTCATCAACTTGTTTTTTTGCTTTTTCCAGAGAATCTGCAGAAAGCGTAAATGTGTAAACCTTGCCCACCTTGACAGTTTCAACTGGATACCTGAGATCTTGCAAAGATTTTGCTGTTGTTTCTCCTTCCGGATCTGAATGACCCGGTTTGAGAGAAACCTCAACTTTAACTTGATACTCCATGAGGTATAATTAAACAATTAAAAATTTAAGTTTTGTCTAAGCGAAATTTAAATGAAAATTTAAACGTTTATTGTAGTTCTAGTTTTCTTCCTTTATGAACAGCAACTATTTTCTTCGAATCAGTTGCCCTTCCAATCTGCTGGGCTTCAACCCCAATTTTCTCCAAATTATCTATTATACTGTCTCTTTCATTTTCTTCTGTGACTATCGCAAAGCCCCATCCCATATTGAAGGTCCTCAGCATTTCCTCGTCCGTTATAGGACCTCTAGCCTCTTGAGCCGTCTCTTGGATCAACCTGAAAATAGGCTGCGGTTTGAAGTTATTGAACTCGAATCCTATCCCTCTAGAAAACATCATTAATCTGTTGAACTTAAGATAGGCATCGCCTGTGATATGGACTAGTCCTTTTATCTGGTGCTCTCTGGAGATCTGTAACACTGGTTTTACATAGATTTTCATTGGTTCTAGAACCTCATAGACAACTTCCCGGTTAAGTCCTTCTGGAACATCGAAAGGATCATACTTTCCGCCCCATGCTTTGAAGAGGATTTTTCTTGCCAGTGATATTCCGTTGCTGTGGATGCCGGAACTGCTTAGACCAATTACTACGTCTCCAGCCTTTATGTCGTTTCCCAGAATGATTTCGTCTCTAGATAACTCGCCTATGCAGGCAATGACCATGTCGAAGCTTTTTCCATTCGTTACACCCTTGATAATTTCTGCTACGTCCCCTATCTCGCCGCCTGGTACTATACACTCAGCCTCGCTTGCTCCTTCTACTATGCCTTTCATCCACTTATCAATCAGCTGTGGGTCTGAAACTTGCGCATGTATGTTGTCAACTATGGCTAATGGTCGTGCGCCAGATCGGATCACATCGTTTACAGCCAGTGCGACTCCGTCAATGCCGATTGTGTCGTATTTGTTCGCTAGCTGTGCGACAAGAACTTTGGTTCCAACTCCTTCGATGGCCAGGTCAAGGTATCCTTTAGCGAAAGGGAAAATTCTACCATAAGGAAGATTGATTATTCTTCCATATCTGCTAAATCTATAGGTTTTTTCAAGAATCTTTAGAGCTTCTTTGGATTCTCTTCTTAATTCTCGGTCTACACCGGCCTCGGCATAGGTAAACTCCTTTGACATAAGGTCCGTCCTTGTTGGGCACTTGGAGAGTTTATTGGATTACGTGACTATTTCTGACAGCTGCTCGCTTTTCCATGCTCTTCGTATTTCCAAGGCTATTCTGTCACCCATGCTCATTGTTTTCTGATATTTGGCGTTTGCATATTGCGAACCAATTCCCATATGAACGTTGGTTCCACCACCGTGTCGCAAGGCAACATCCTGCGTGACTGGAATATGCATGTAGGGTTCTTCCCCTTCTGGCACGTCATACAAACCATACTCAACTGCAGTTTTCGGCTCAACGCCACTCGTGAAGTCAATCTTGATTTGGGGATTTAGTTCGTATTTGGAAACTCTATCCCAAGTCATTAAGGTCTGTAGACACCATGCCCCTATTATTCCTGGGGGCTCATATTCTCTCGTTGCTAAAAAGAAGGCATCAGCGTAGCGATGCATGTCTTTTAACAAGGATTCTCTTAAGCTCATGAGAACATGGGCAGTAACCTCGAAAGAAGGAATCTTTCTCAGTTTTTCTTGGACATCTATTGGTAGTCTCCTTAATCCGTCGAAAATCGTCTCCCTTCTTTCGTCAATGGATAGAAACTGGTTTGCAAGAAAAGCTCTTGCATTCTTTGTGCTGACGTTATATAGTTTGGAATACCACTTCTCAGCGTCACCCCAGTCTCCCTTTGCATCCAAGGGTGAGAAGAAAAAGTTGAAGTTCGCATGAGGCCCGAGGACAAGTTGTTCAAGACGGGCTTTCTCAAGGTTTTCCTCATTAAGATTCCCTGCCTGCATTTCCTTCCTCACTTTTTCTTCCATGTCCTTTGAGTTGGCAGCGAAAATGAATTCTCTCTCGAATTTTCGATGTGGGTGCTCTGCTTTCAGGATCATTGGTTCGTCAATTGTCTCCTTGAAGGCTATTCCCGATTTGGAAACGTTGAAGTCGTAGGATTGTGGGCAAGGGATACCAGCTTTCTCGGCAAACCAGTAATAATCTCTTTCAATTTCGCCTCGGTTTTCGATTTTCAGTAATTTCCTTGAACCTACAATGGGAACTGGGAATTTGTTTTCGATTACACTGCAGTTTTCGTCTCCACCTACGTAGACGGAGAAGGCTCTGTTGGGAATTTGGATGCATTCTAGATCTATCAAGTCGTCGACGTATCTTACAATTTCAGAGTATTTTTCCAAGATACAAATAATGCTTTGCCATTTGTCGTTCTTTCGTATGTCTTTCGGGTCATTTACAATTTTCATATCTCTACTAACTAAATTTGGTAAATCTTCGATTGTTTCGCTTGGTTTGCCGACCATTGGGTTTTGAATGTATATTCTAGCTCGTTGTGGCGTTGTGTAGATTATACTTCTTAATCCATAATTTCTTTGACCTTGCCAAGCATCCAAAGCGGAGTGGGAACCTAAATTTAGACATATTGGCTCCTTATAGGACTCCACCATTTTTTGTGCTTCTTCTCTTTCTATGGTCATTAACCTCACTTTCCTTTCTAGAATTTTCTTCCAGTCAATCTCTCATAGACCTCTATATATTTTTTCGAAGTTTCTCTGATAATATAGTTAGGTAAGTTTGGGGCTGGAGGCTGCTTGTTCCAGCCAGTGGACTCTAAATAGTCTCTAACATCTTGTTTATCAAAGCTGATTTGACTTTTCCCAACTTCATATTTGTCTAAGGGCCAAAATCTTGATGAATCTGGAGTGATTACTTCATCAATAAGAAGAAGACCTCCGTTAAGGAAACCAAATTCCAATTTGGTATCTGCCAATATAATTTCGTTCCTTTCTGCTTTGCTCGAAGCTCGTTCATATAGTTTTATGCAAACTTCTTCAACTTCCTTGGCTGCATTCTTTCCTATTCTATTGGCAACATCTTCCTTCGTTATCGCTATATCGTGACCGATTTCGGCTTTGGTGGTAGGTGTAAAGATTGGTTCTGGCAATCTTTCTGCTTTTTTCAAGCTAGGAGGTAGTCTGATTCCGCAAATCGATTTTCCTTCGCTGTAACTTCTCCACGCAGAACCATACAAGTACCCTCTGACCACAAATTCAATCTTTATTGGATCAGTTTTTCTTGCCAAGACTGTTCTAGGATCAACGACATCCAGAATGTGATTGGAAATTATGTCTTTCGTTTTGTCAAACCAGTGAACAGAAAGCCGGTTTAGAGCTTCACCTTTATGTGGAATAGCGTTGGGTAAAACGACATCAAAGGCTGAGATTCTGTCAGTTGAAACAATTAACAGCCTATCGTCCAAATCATAAACATCTCTAACTTTCCCTCTCTTGAAGAGGGGAAGTGGCAGATTTGTTTCTCGTACCTCATAATTCATTGCTCTGCCTCTACTTTACATCTCTCTCCGCAATCTTCTTTCCTTTTATTTCTTTGTCAGCCTTTATGACTTCTTCTTTTCTTTTCTGTTGATACATGGCAATCTTTTCGTACAATGAATGGTTAGAAAATGCCAAGATTTTTACGGCTGCCAGGGCGGCATTTTCTGGTTCTGAAATGAAGAGAACAGGGACTCCTTGAGGCGTGATCATGGAGGAGAATACTTTGGTCCATCTGTACTTCTTTGAGTCTGGAGGGCATGCGATGACTGGATATTTGGAGTAGCCCGCGACTGTGCCTGAGAGTGCGTCGGATAACCCTGCAACTGTGATGTAGACTATATCGTCTCCCGATTTTTCGTAGTTCTCTAGTTTTTTTATTAATGTTTTAGGGGTTTTGTGTGCAGAACTTACATTGTATTCGTATTCTACCAGGAATTCTTCTTTCTCTAGAAAGACACCAATTCGACGAGCGAAAAGAATGTCCTTTCTAGAACCCATCAGGACTATCAATTTCTGCATGGGCATAATTAGTATTAGAACAAAAGAAAAGGGTTCTGTTAACTTTCTGGGATCTATAGTGTTTCAGTCAATATGCGTGCACAGGATACGCTGTAACAATCGAATTGGCTAGAATTGAAGAGTATGTTAGATCGTTGTTCTAGTTCCTTCGCGCGCGCTCCAAATGCAAGTCAAAAGGAGATCATACACCCTATTCTTGCAATGATATTCCTTTGCGTTTCTGTAAGTTTTAAATGTAGCATATTATCTAGATATATGTATGAGGAGGAGACAGAGGATAAAATGCATTTTAAACTAAGATTCCTTAGCTTTTTTCTTGTATTTCTATTAATATTGGTTTTTGCCTATCCGAATGTTCAAGCTTTTACTCGATATCATGCTGAGAAGAGACTGAATCATGAAGAGATTGATATCTCTTTAAACTGGGATATCTCTCTTCTAAAAGGAGAATGGCGTGAATTTTGTTTGTGGGATAAATGGCCAGTTACTCAATGTTATATTGCTTTTAAGTATGGTTTGGATGTTTCCTTTCAAGTACCTGCAAAACTTGATGTGACTTATCCGAATATTGTTGAGCCAGGAGATAACTTTGAAGTTACAACATCACTCAACCTCTTAGGTACTCGACTTTTGACAATTAATCCCGAATTCTTATTAAAGATACATTTAATGTTACCTTCTCCAATATATATTCCAACTGTTGGCTTTAGCCGTGATTTCCACAACACTTTTGGTAGTAAATGGACACTATCTTTTGATATCAATTCTCAAGTTTTAAGAAAATTCATAGACAAGATCTTTGTTGGAGACGCTAATACTTTAAAGAGTTATATTAACGATAATTTATTTGATTTTGTTAGTATTCAAGATATATCATATAACTCAAATACACTTGGTGAACTTATTTCAGGAACTATCAAAATTGACTTATTAAACGCTATTCTTAATACAGCTGAAAAACTGAGCATTACAAATCCTGCAATAAAAGCTGCTTTGGCAGTACTAAAATGGTTAGTTCAAGACGTCTTCAATACTTCAAGTGGTTTATTAATTACACCTAGACTCTCTACTCGCATTGAAGCACCCATCAATATAGATAATCGTGTCCAAAATCTTGGGTCGTCCTCTCTCTCGTATAGCTCAGATCTATCCAATAAGGTAATACCTGCATTACTGTCTCCAAATAGTGAGGAGGATTCATATGGCAATCATTTTTCAATTGATTTGAGTCCTTTAGTATATCGCTTATTTTTTGATGTGGATTGGGATTACTATATTGATGTGAATCTCCAAGCTCTTGGGACTAGTTTGTATAAAAACAATTGGAATTTTGATCTTTTTAAATATCCCAAACTCAGTTGGGATGCTGTAACCGTAAAGCAAAAAATCCCTTTTAATATGAAACTAGATGAACCATTAACCGTTGACGAACCACAATCAGAAGCTGGAACAGTAAGAATTAATTTATATGATAAATCTGGAATAGAAAAAGCTGTGTTGAAGTATTCAAAAGACCAAAATACTTGGCAAAAAATTCAAATGTCTTCTGGAAGTAATGCATACTCTGCTACACCATCTGTTCCCAGAGATACTCCGATCTATTATTCGATTATTGCTACGGATGGAGATGGAGATGACTATGAAATAAATAATCAGGGTTCATACTTCAACTATATTCACTATTCACCAGAACCATCCAACACACCAATAAATGACATATCAGGAATAAAGGATTTCATTAGCAAAATCCCAACTCCAATTCTGGTTGGAATCCCAATCACTATAGCTGCCATTATCTTTAGTGGAATAATAATTAAGAAACGATCATGTGTGCGCTCGCGCGCTTCACAACAGAAATCCAACAGACCGCAGACCTGATTTACGCCCTGATAAAGCACAGAAGTTCTGCTCACCCAAGGAGTCCATTTATCCAGAAGAAACCCAAAAACCACCGATTTAGAAAAATCACAACTGACGTTAGTTTCCAATCTTCCAAGTATTGGATTAAAGTTGCCTGAATGTGTGTGAAAGCAATTTGGGACCGTTCGCAAAATCTTTTGTGCCTCTGTTGCAGCGTTTTCTTTGGTTAAGGGTGTTGGAAGAAAAACGTCTGAAAAAATAGCCAAGATTTTGGACGCCCCTTATGCTCCAATGGAGAAACCGCCTAAACAACTTGAACTCCGCCAAGGTTAAAGGAACTATCGAGTAAACTTTAAGAACCCTACGATACGACTAAAGTTATTGAAGGAATTATGGTAATATGCCTAGACATCACGCCATGACTAAAAAGACTAAGAAGAAGAAACAGAAAAGGACTCAAAAAAAGAGAAAGAGACGGAGAGAGAAGGCTAAATAAGCTAGTGCTTGTGGCTAACCCTACACCTGTTTTCTCAAACGAAGAATGGTTAAGAAACGCACGCGCGCGGTCAAAATTATAACCGAAAAAATTGACCCAAAAAAAGGCGACGGAAAAGAAAAGAATGGGGTATAAAAGGTGTAAATAAGTTATGATTCTTGAGGAAGCCACATGGAACTAAGATTAGATAAAACTACTGGAATATTTCTCCACATCAATGGACAGTGGCATGCAGTTGAAGAAATCAACGTCGACTATGATTCGAGAAGAGAACGAGGCAAAATGGAAATTAGATACCAGACAAGAAAAGGTGACGAGAAAGATAGGTCTGAAGTGGATTCTCCATATAACTTGGTTGATGACCTTAAGGCATTTGGGCTTTCAGATGTTAAAGGAAGCGTCTTTCTCATTAAATTAGAATCAAACGAACAAGTCTCGTGGAGGATGGCAACTAAGAAAGAGATTGAAAGAGACCCTGACTTTGCCCAAATTTGTAGTCAGTAAGTTGCCGCAAAAGCTTTTTATGTTTCTCTGCTTCCATACTCCGAGAACATTCTATGGGGCTGACCGTAAAAGGAGAAATTAACCTACATGTGTCCACGTTTCAAGCAGACAAATGATATTCTTAAACTCATGAGCAAAAAGGAAGATATTCGTGACATTGGTATAATTGCTCATATTGATCATGGTAAAACCACTATGACTGATTCCTTGTTGGTTGAAGCTGGACTCTTATCGCCTAAGATAGCTGGTGAAGCCAGAGCATTAGATTATCTTGAGGAAGAGCAAAAGCGTGGTATTACTATTAAAACAGCTAATATTTCTCTGCTTCATGAGATCGAGAATAAACCATACCTTGTCAACCTCATTGATACGCCTGGACACGTAGACTTTACAGGTAAGGTAACCCGTGCACTGAGGGCTATTGATGGTGTTGTCGTGGTAGTGGACGCAGTTGAAGAAGTGATGGTTCAAACTGAAACCGTAACTAGACAAGCATTGGCTGAAAGAGTCAAACCTGTCTTGTTCATTAATAAAGTGGACCGTTTAATCAGAGAATTAAAGCTCAGCTCAGACGAAGTTCAAAATAAACTTCTCAGAATAGTCCGGGACTTCAATAATCTAATTGAATTATATGGCGAACAAGATTATCGGGAAAAGTGGAGGGTTGACCCCACTAACGGAACAGTTGCTTTTGGCTCCGCTCTCCACAGATGGGGATTTACCGTTAATATTGCTCAGAAAAAGGGAATAAAATTCAGCGATGTTGTGGATGCTTATCACAAAGAACAATGGCAAGAACTTCAGAAAACCATTCCTCTTCACACAGCAATACTGGACATGGTTGTTAAGAAACTTCCAAACCCAATAGAAGCTCAGAGGTATAGAGTACCAAAAGTCTGGAAAGGGGAAATGGACTCCGAAATCGGAGAAGCCATGATAAAATGCGACGACAACGGACCCACCGTTATGTGCTTCACATCAGCCCAGTTAGACCCACATGCAGGACTTGTAGCCACCGGGAGAACATTTTCGGGGTCAATTCAAGAGGGCGATCAAGTATACTTGGTTGGAGCGAAAAAAGGCTACAGAGTCCAGCAAGTATCCATGTATATGGGAGCTTTTAGAGAAGTTGTAGACTGCATTGTCGCTGGGAATATAGCTGCGTTACTTGGCTTAGACCTCGCGAGAGCCGGCGAGACCTTAATTGACGTTCCACACAAGGACGTGATGATACCTTTTGAACTCATCAAATATGTCTCTGAGCCCGTAGTAACAATCGCCATTGAACCCAAACATCCAAAGAATTTGCCCCGTCTTGTAGACGTAATGCACCGTTTGGCAATTGAAGATCCAAACCTTGTGACTACGATAAATAAAGAGACAGGGGAATATTTGCTCAGTGGAATGGGTGAACTCCACTTGGAGATTGCCTGCAAGTTCCTCAGAGACTACAGTGGTGGTCTGGAAATCCTTACATCTAAGCCAATCGTTGTGTACAGAGAAAGCATTTCTGGAGTAGGCGTCTCTGCCATGGCGAAAAGTCCCAACAAACACAATCGATTTTGGATACAAGTTGAACCCCTTGAAGAACCTGTCATAAAGATGATAGAGAAAGGAGAGATTGCAGAGGCAATGGGACGAAAACGTATACGCGCCATATTACGTAAGGAGGCCAACTGGTCTGCAGACGATGCGAGAAACGTTTGGGCCCTTGAGGAGCACAGAAACATTCTTTTAGATCTTACGAAGGGAATACAGTACCTCCGAGAAGCGAGAACTATGGTTATTTCTGGGTTTAGATGGGCATCTGAAAATGGTCCCCTTTGCGAAGAACCTATGCGGGGTGTAAAAGTAAAACTCATGGATGTTAAATTGCACGAAGACCCTGTCCATCGTGGACCCGCACAGATTATGCCCGCGATTCGAAGAGCTCTCCTAGGTTCATTCCTAACAGCAGAACCCGTCCTTCTAGAACCTATATATAAGATTGGGATTTCAGTGCCTGCTCAGTGGGTTGGGGAAGTAAGCAGCATGATCATCCGTAAACGCGGAAGAATACTGTCCTCAGAACAAAAGGGACCAGTGACAATGATTACTGGTTACATTCCGGTTGCTGAAACCTTTGGTCTAGCTGCCGACATGAGGTCTGCAACGTCGGGACATGCCTTTTGGCAAAGCACCTTTGATCATTGGGAGAAAGTGCCACAGAATGTTGCATCTGACATGATAAAAGAGATAAGAGAAAGACGGGGTCTTGCACCAGAAATTCCTTCACCAAAAAGATTCATTGATGAAGCCTAAAACGTGCGTGCTAGTGCAAAGTTTGTAGGTAACAACGTGAGATTTCCGAGAGTCAAACTTTGTAAGTAACATCACTGTTTTTCTAGTCTAACGTGTGATTCAAGTGTGTACTTAGGAGAGTGTACCTCTTTACGTCTCCTGTTCATGGAGTCTCATCCCTTCTGTGAACGCTTTAATGTTTTCTTTTTTCGTCTCTAGAGAAACACTTTCGATGATGGCTCTTTTCATCGCTTCTTCACTTACTACCTCAACTTTTTTTGTTAGAGCACCTAACATAACGACATTAGCAAAAATTTTCGACTTGAATTCGCTTTCTGAAATTCTAGTTGCTGGCACCCTAAGAACTCTGGCTTTAACTGACGGCACTTCTTTCACTGTATCTTCATCCGCCAAAAGAATCCCATTTTTTTTTAAATCTCTCATATAATTATTTAGGGCGCTTTGACTCATTGCAACCAAGATATCGTACTTTCTAACTTTTGGAAAACCAATTTTCTCGTCTGAAATGATGACTTCACTTTTTGCGGCGCTTCCTCTAGCTTCTGCCCCATAGCTCTGGGTTTGAACGACATATTTCCCATCGTGAGCGGCAGCTCTTCCCAAGATCTGTCCAGCTAGAACAACGCCTTGACCTCCAAGTCCGCTGATTCTCACTTCAACTCGTTTTGACACCTTTTGTTACTCCCCCTATTACTTCACGAATGTTCTCTGTTAATGTTGGTAACCTTCGACGTGCAAATTCTCCAACAACAATCTTGCCAACAAGCTCACTTTCCGTCATTTTCTTGGCTTCGTCACGTGGGACAGAATTTTCCTTAAGCCACGTAAGCATATCTTTCATAGTCTTAAGTCCTACTCGCCTTCCAAAGGCTGTTGGACACTGACTAACCGCTTCAATAAACGCGAATCCCTTCATTTTGAGGCCATCTTTTATCGCTTCTTTCATTTGCTTCCTATGGAACGTGGTCCATCGGGCTACGTAAGAGGCTCCTGCCGCGACCGCGAGACGGGTTGCATCAAGAGGATGCTCAAAACTTCCATAAGGAGTCGTAGTAGTTGTGGCTTTGAATGGTGTCGTGGGGGCTACTTGTCCCCCAGTCATTCCGTAAATCATGTTGTTGACCATGATGACGGTGATGTCAAGGTTTCTTCGGGCTGCGTGAATTAAATGGCCTAGTCCAATGCCAACAAGATCTCCATCTCCGCCAAAAACCACGACATTGAGTTCGGGACGAACGAGTTTCAGTCCAGTTGCGACTGGAACACTTCTGCCATGCGTTGTATGGATGGTATCTGCTTCAAAATGTGGAGATGGAATCCATGATGCGCATCCGATACCACTGCAAAACACAAAATTACGCAAATCTTCATAGCCCAATTCATGAACAGCTCTAAGGAAACAATTTATGATTGTGAAGTTGCCGCAACCTGGACAGAACGGAAGAGATATATCTCTGAGATATTTTCGGGTAGAAAATTCTTCAGTGGACACGTTTCATTCCTCTTTTGATTTCAGTCTTGATCTCTTCTGGGGTTATCATCTCTCCACCACCAATCCTATTTATTGGAACAACTGTGGCTGCTCCTTCGACTGCCCTTTTCACTTCATAGAAAATTTGTCGAAGATTCAGTTCGGGCACAAAGATTGTTTCTGCGGTCTGAGCCATTTTTTGAATGATTGTCTCTGGGAAAGGCCACAAGGTCTTCAAGCGGATAAACCCAATTTTGGTTCTTTCTTTTTCTCCTAAATCTATAAGTTCGTACAAGGCGCGTGATGTACATCCATAAGATACAACGCCAACTTCGCAACTGTCTATGCTGTGGCACTCAAAATCTGCAATTTTGTCTCTGTTGTTCGTCACTTTGCCTACTAATCTCTTAACCAGCGTCTGATGTACTTTTGGGTCAGCGGTAAAGCGATAGCCATACTCATTATGGGTTGATCCAGTTACTGATACATTGAATCCTTCGCCGACTACTGGCATCGGTGGGATTTCTTTAACGCCAAAAAATGCATCATCTTCCGGTTTTGGTTTTTTTCGGTTGACGATTGCTATTTCATCTGAGTGCGGTGTCGTGATGTTTTCTCTCATGTGTGCTACAATTTCGTCAGCCAGAAGCACAACTGGAGTTCGATATTCTTCAGCCAAGTTGAATGCTCTAATTGTCAATTCAAACATTTCCTGTACTGAATTAGGCGACAATACTATGGAAGCATAGTCCCCATGGGTTCCCCATCGTGCTTGCATTACATCCCCTTGACCACATTTTGTGGCCTGACCGGTGCTTGGTCCTGCCCTCTGAATGTTTACGATTACGCATGGAGTTTCTGTCATGAAAGCGTAACCGATGCTTTCTTGCATTAGACTGAAGCCTGGACCAGATGTGGCAGTCATTGCTTTGGCTCCAGCCCAGCTTGCTCCTATGACTGCGCCTAGAGAGGCTATTTCATCTTCCATCTGGATTACTGTTCCACCATGTTTTGGGAGTTCTAGAGCCAAGTGTTCTGCTACTTCGCTTGCTGGTGTGATAGGGTAACCCGCGAAGAATTTGCATCCGGCTATGATCGCTCCTTCCGCACAGGCTTCGTTTCCTTGCCAAAAATGTGTTGATGAAGATTTTTGTTTTGTCATGAAGAGGTTCCTCTTCTTTGTTGTGTGTTATGTTTGCGATTTGGTTTATTAGAGATGTGTTTTTCTATAGATGTAGTTCTCTCTTGCGCGTATAACGGAAAAAATGTCTAGTGTTCGGAGGTTTTCCAAGTTTTTCTTCTTCACTCTCGATTTCTTCTTCATCTTTACAAATTCTTGAAAGTTCTAGGTGAAAAAGCCTTTTTGTGTGCATTATGTGTTCTTCGAGAAACAAAACACGTGTCAGCTTGTCTTCAATTGTTTGTCGATCCAGTATCTTATCCCTTTTTCCTTGATTTCTTGCAGATTCTCAATGCAGTGGAATTGTATCACACCGGGATTGCTTTTCAGTACATTGCATGGGAAATCCGAGCACTCGCAGCAGAGGTCAAATCCTTTGCGGTAGCAACATTGACGAATCTGGCACCTGTCCTCCTCAGGATTCTTCGCAATGTCAGCCTTGCATCCCGAATCTATCGGTGTGTTCGCAAGAATCCTTAAGCCTTCTTTCAAGTTTTCTACGTCAACCTTATCTTCTAGCCGCTTCCTAAAGTTCCCATATTCCTTCATCATACCAAGCGTTGACTGAAAAGTACTCTGAATCTTTCCAGTAAACCAATCACAAGTGCGACAATATGAGCCACAGAATGAAACATATCTCTTCTTCTCTTCTTCATAGTTCAGTTCCTTTTCCTTCCTTGGGCAATTTCTTAACTATCTTAAGTTTTAGATGTCCTTTAGAGTTTTGTTCAGCAGTACCTAACTGGAACGCATTTGCTTATCCTCATATGCGCATCAAGTTCTTTATTACTACTAACGGCGTTCCAGCATCCGCTGAACCACTAACTAAATCTGCTAAGCTTGCAGCTATATCTTCTAGTTTTCTGGGAGTAGTGCCTTCCATGGAGTCATCGTCTATCTTGTATGATCGCGTCTTCTCTTTTTCAATGTGTTTTTCTATTTCTCTTCTACTTTTTCCTTGAGACCACAGCATACCCACAAGGTACTTGTATTTGATACCTTTTCTCCTCGTAACTAGACCATCTGTGTGGCCAAATGAGCATACGGGATCCGCTAGTTCGTAGATACCTGTACTAGGATCTTTGTAAGCTCCGTCACCATATATCAAGACTTCTGTTTTCTTTCCGATCTTATCCCGTATCTTGGCTTGGATGTTTCTTGCGACTTTAGAAGATTCCCGGGGCGCCAGCTTTATTAGCTCAGGGGAATGCAAGTTAGAACCTAAAAGTCCCCATTCAGACCAGGCATTGTTATTAGGCTCATTATGCAAATCATCTAATGTTATAGTATTGTTAAACATCTTTTTTATTTTTTGAAATATTCTTCTCCTTTCATGGATACATGAAACAATTATGCCATCAGGACGATACTTGGTTATTCTTCTCGGATCGTTAGAAAGGAAAATGTTGGGTTTGGCACCTTCCTTTTCTATGGTTTCACTGTACAATGTGATATAATTGATACCAGTGGCAGGGTGATGAAAACGTGTTTTTTTAAGTTCATCAAAACTTATTTCATCTGTTAATAGATCTCGGTCTAACTGCTTGTCTAAATCTTCTGGTACTAGTTGGTTGCCAACACAGTCTGTTGGAAACGAAAATTGAAGGGTAATCTCTCCATTGGAAACTGCTTTGGCTAGACTTTCTAAAATTGGAACGAATCTGTTTCTGCTGGCTATGGGATAGAGTATCCCGAGATTGTCTTTTTCGCTTAGGCCTAGTCTTTTCCTCACTTCTTCAGCAATCTCTCTTCTGGAAACATAGTTGTTTTGGGCTTTTGCTACCACAGATTCTGTGACACATAATATGTCACCATCATCGATTAGACCGTCCTCATCGCATCTTTTGACAGCTTCATAAACGTTAGCTACAATATCGTCTCCGGGTAAGATAACCCCCATCTTAACTCCAAAAGCAAGGGGTCCTATATAATTCGGTATCTTAATCATGGAGTGGCTATGAATATTCCAAAGTTTTAAAAGCTTTTCTATAAGCGCACGCTGTCTATTCAGGCAGTTCTTCAGATACCTGTTTCCTGCTTCGGCGATATTCTTGAAATGCGGTTCTTCCCTTGCTGGTGAGCGCGCGCGGGTTCGAATTCTCATACCTCTTTAAGCCAACAATATTCAGCCATTTTATGAGTATAACCGGTCGATTCGTATAATCGGTTGACAGCAGGAGTGTTGGCGGCGCCAACGTAGAAGAGGGAAGGATTATACTTCAAGGCGCGTCTAAGGCCTTCAAATATCAACGCTTTTGCTAAACCTAATTTTCTATGGTCAGGATGCGTTCCCACCGGTTCGAGGTTAGTTATTTTGCTGGCAGGATCTATTCTGAATGTGCAAAATGAAGCAAACGTACCATCTGGGGCAACAGCAACTAGATCAAGGTCTTGCTTATAGAAAGAACAGCGTGTTATCTCTTCATAGACTTCTGCACTGAACCATTCACCGTGACCGAAGACTAGTCTTGTTACAGTTGCTAGTTGGTCATAATCGGATTTTCCCTTTATCGATCTAATCTCATAACTTTCACAGTGCCCCAGGGGTGGAATAGGGGAATCTATTGGACGTAGTCTAAGATACCCAGATATTTCTCCCTTATTATAGTCAAGCTCCGAGAGCAGTGATTCCCGTGTAGAATTTCCCTCAATTGTGTGAATTCTCAACTTCTCTTTCTTGTGAGCGTCTTTTTTCTTTTCTTTACAGTGCTTTTCAATCCATTCAAGTATCTCTCGTTCAAGAAAACTGTAAGCTGGGTCAATTTGGATGAAGTAATCTGTTGGTGATTCTGGATTGGCTAAGGCGATAATCTCTTTTTCTGAGGGTGTGGGTGAACCATTTGTTTCTTCCCAGATTCTTATGTCGTCCACCCAGCGTACATCTCCACTTCCCTCATGACTGTTTTCGAAGCGATTTGGAAACCAATTTTGATAGGATTTAGTTTTTTTGAAGGTTTCGCGCAAAAATGTCATAACAGGTGCAAAATCTTCATCGCTATTGTAGACACGTGAAACTATCTTCATTTAAATCAACCGTCCGGCTTTTGAACGACTAAGAATATGGCTTGGTCCCAGCAAATCCTTTTGGAGACACTATAATATTCTTATGTGTGCATAAACCTAAAGCGGGGTGTGGTGAAGACGTCATCAGGGAAGCATTGGTTTAACCAAATGCGCGCGATTCCTTTAAGCCTCTGCTTCTTTGCAGGTTTGTTTCGCTTCAATGGGGATGTCGGTTGCGTACGCGCGTGATGTTGGTTCAATGTCTGAGTATTCGCGTCTGAAAGTAAGAATTTCCGAGATTGTTTCTTCGATTCTCGCGTTGTAGTCCATCCATCGTCTGATTTGGGACACTAAGACCTTTATCATTAAAACCAGCACCATGGTCATCACACCTAACGACAGGACCACTGCCCCGTCTCCAGTGAATGTGGGGATGAACAGCATCGAAAATCCACTTGCCAACATGAGAACTGAGATAGCCAGCCCAGCCTTGAAGGCTTCGTTCTCATCTACCATAGCCTTACCCCCATTCTTTCAGATGTCCCAGTATGAGATATATAACCTGTATGAACCGTGGATAAGTATTAGAAGTAAAATTAACCGTTTTTCCCCGAGTTTCACTCATAGGAGTGACTGAGAACAATAACGAGAAATGTGTGCATGCATGCAAACGATAAACATGTAGACCAGCCTGCTTATGGCGAACGTTTGGAAGGAAGGAGGAAGGAATAAAATTCTTATCTTTTTCTCATGCACACATTAAACAAAAAATTGAATAAGATTCGTAGATTCTGGGGTCAATCATGTCAATCGAAGGGTCTGAGAAACAGGAGAGACTGATATTTGCTTCAAGCATCTTCCCAAGCAAGTCGTCAGAAACAAACGCATTGCTTCTGGCAGAAAGCATCCGCACCTTTGCTGGCTCCCTTTCTCAAGCCCTCATATGGTTGTTCGTCCTAGAAAATGAAACGCACCTCTCTTCAACCGTCAGAGACAAGCTGCTTGCCCTGAACGTAACCTTGATCCCATTCAAGATCAATTCTGAAGTCGTACACTTCCCTTTCACGAGCATGGCGGTTGCTGCTGCCTTGGCCGAGTCAAAGGCATGTGGCCAGGCCGACCTCCTCGCATGGCTGAGCGCTAACACCGTCGTCCTACAAGAACCGAGGGATTTCCTCCTACGGCATGACAAGAGCCTGGGCTACAGACCCGTCCACCACACCCTCATAGGCTCCCGCTACGGCGAGCCCCTCGACGCCTTCTGGACTCTGGTCTACCGCTACTGCAACGTTCCCGAAGACCGCGTCTTCCCCATGACGACCCACGTGGACGGCGTAAAGCTCCGCCCATACTTCAACGCCGGCTGCCACATAACCCGACCGGAGGATCTCGTGCTCCGGAACTGGCGAGACACCTTCCTCAAGGTCTACCTTGAGCCACCCCTCCAGGAACTCTATGAGCAAGACAGGTGTTACAAGGTCTTCATCCACCAAGCAATATTTTCAGGTGTCGTTCTCTCGACTCTGGCGACCGACGAAATCCAGGAACTGCCCCCAAAATACAACTACCCCCTCCACCTGCATGCAGAGGACCTCACAGACCACCGTCCCTCCAGCTTGGAAGAAGTTGTAACCTTCCGCCACGAAGGGTTCTACCAAGATCCCGAGTGGAGCAAGAAGATGCCCGCAAGAGAGCCCCTGAAGCGATGGATAGCCGAACGACTACTCCCATAGCGCGCCGGCTTCTGATACTATTTGATGTACTTTTGTGGATTTGCTTCGAAGGCTTTTTGGCATCCTGGTGCACAGAAGTAGTATGTTTTTCCTTTGTGTGTCGTCTTGTACTTTGCTGTCTTCTCATCTACATCCATGCCACAGACAAGATCTTTTGCCATCACTTCACCTCCCGTGGGTAATCTGGTTGTATGTTAGTTCTTCTTAGAAGGTTTGCGTTGGTGACCACGGTTATTGAACTGGTGGCCATGGCAATCTCGGCTATTACGGGGTGGGCAAGGCCTAACATTGCAAATGGGATCATCACGACATTATAGAAGAACGCCCAGAACAGGTTCTGCTTTATCTTTCGAAAAGTCGCTCGAGACAATTTGACAGCTTTAACCACGTCTGATAAGTTACCTCTCACGAGCACAATGTCTCCTGCTTCGATAGCTATGTCTGTTCCAGTGCCTATGGCGATGCCTACGTTGGCTTGAGTAAGAGCTGGTGCATCGTTTATCCCATCTCCTACCATAGCGACGAGTCCAACTTCCTCCTGGAGCCTCTGAATCTCCGCCACCTTCTTGTCTGGCAGCACCTCAGCCAATACTTTCGATATGCCGACTTTCCTTGCGATGGCTTCTCCAGTTCGTCGGTTATCTCCAGTAAGCATCGTTGTCTGAAGACCCAGCTTTTCCAGTTCAGCAATAGCTTCCACAGAATCGTCCTTGAGGGTGTCAGCTTCTGCGATGACTCCGACGCACTTGTTGTTTTTAGCAACAAGCATAGCCGTCTTCGCTTCCTCCTCCAGCCTCTTCAGCTCGGATTCTAAGCTGCTGTAGTCAACTCCCTCTTTATTCATAAGTTTCCTATTACCGACTAGAATAGTACTTTGCCCTTCGATCTCTCCCTTGATTCCTCTACCAGTTATTGCCTCGAACTTCTCCAGCTTCATCAATTCAAGCCCTTCTTCCTCGGCTTTTCTGATAATGGCTTCGGCTAAAGGATGCTCGGACCCTTTCTCGACACTGGCGGCTAATCTCAAAACCTCATGTTCTTGAAATCCTTTCACTGGAATTGTGTCCGTCACGTCAGGTTGTCCCTTAGTTATTGTGCCAGTTTTGTCGAAAACGATTACTTTTATGTCTTTCAGGGTTTGGATTGCTTCTCCACGCCTGATTAAGACACCGTTCTCAGCGCCCATGCCACTTCCAACCATAAGAACCGTTGGTGTTGCTAGCCCGAGGGCGCATGGACATGCAATAACCAGTGTCGCCACAGTAGCAAACACTGCCAATGAAAATACACTCAACGTCGGATCAACCCAAGGAAGGAACTGGCTCGCCCAAGCACCCACGCTGCCTATAACTCCTGGAAAGGCTAACCATAGGACGACGGTTAAGGAGGCTAGGATCAAGACTGTGGGGACGAAATAGCCGGTCACACGATCAGCGAATTCTTGGATAGGCACCTTTGAACCTTGAGCTTCTTCCACCATTTTTATGACCTGAGAAAGGAAGGTGTCTTTTCCGATCTTGGTTGCCCTGGCCTTCAGAAGACCTCTTTGGTTGATTGTGGCGCCAATAACCTCGTCGCCCGACTTTTTCAGAACCGGCATCGACTCTCCAGTGGCCATCGATTCGTCTACGCCACTTTCACCTTCGATGACTACGCCATCTGTAGGTATCTTCTCGCCTGGCCGTACAATCATGACATCGCCTACTTCAACTTCGTCGATGGGGACCTCAACTTCCTTATTCTCTCGAAGGATCCTTGCGGTCTTCGCCTCAAGCTCGAGGAGTCGTCTGATGGCTTGAGATGCCCTTCCCTTGGCCTTTGCTTCAATATATCTTCCCGTGAGGTGGAAGGACATGATCATCGCGGCGACTCCTGCATAGTTGGCTATGGGCGTGAAGAAGGATGGTGGACCTGTTAGGAAGGAAACCAGCGTTCCCAGCATGATAAGGACATCCATGTTCGCGGTGAAATGGGTTATAGCCTTTGCAGCTGATTTGTAGGTGGTCCATCCTGGATAGAAGAGAACTGGAGCTGCGATAGCGATCGTGCCGAAGTTGAACACCATCGGGTTAGGCCAGCTGAGTCCAAAGATCATTTCAGGGATCATCCAGACCATGATCGGTATCGTAAGCGCCCAGGCGATGAGGGTTCTCCTCTTTGCAGTTGAGAATGCTTGGAGTTCTCTCGCTTCTTCCTCCTCGAACCTTGCCCGTTGGTCCTCTCTACCCAGAACTTGGTATCCAGCATCTTCGACGACATTTTTGATTTCTTCATACTTTATTTCATTTGGATTGTAGGTGACGGTTGCCTTCTCGGTCGCTAGATTGACGTTCGCTTCTTTGATTCCCTTCTTTTTTCTTAGAGCGTTTTCGATGGTTTGGGCACAAGAAGCACAGGTCATCCCTCCAATCCTCAGCATCATTCTCTGCGGCCTTTCAGCTACATTGTAGCCTGTTTCCTTGATGATTTCTGATAGTTTCTTTTCATTTGCTGTGTTGTCGTCGTATTCGACGTATGCGATTTCTGTGGTGAAATTGACTACCGCTTTATCTACTCCCTCGGCTTTCAACAAGGCCTTCTCGATTGTTTGTGCACAAGCGGTACAGTGCATTCCACTGATTTTGATCTGACTTTTTTGTTTGGTCATTCAAGTCTTCTCCTTCATGATCTCTCAGATTATCAGGTTGCTGATGATAATTCGTTCTTGTAGGCTTGGGCACAGTGAACGCAACAAAAGTTTCTTTCTCTGTCACCTATGACCTCGCGGTATCCTCCTTCGTAAATTTTGCAGCCGCAGTGAAAACATACACTCAGGTTCGGCGTGATAGCCATAGAGACCATTGACGCAATCCGCTTATAGAGCCTGATGGCTAATTCCTTCCCTGTAGCTGTCAACTCATACACGTTCTTTGGTTTCTGGCCCACCGGCTTCTTGGTCGACCTCACTAAGCCGTTCTTTTCGAGCTGTTTTAGAAACGGATAAAGCAGGCTTGGATTAACTGGTTTGCCAATTCGGTTCTTGACTTCTTTCATGATTCCGTATCCGTGAAGAGGTTTCTCGCTAAGAAGTAAAACTATGGAGGATCTTATCATGTCCAAAGCAACGTCTTCGCCCAACACTGTGTATTACCGAAAAATATATTTTATATAGATGTATTTAAGCATTACTCATGTCACAATAAATACAGATGAATGAAAATATCTAAGAATATAGATTTGATCTGGGTCTCCGCGCCCGCGCGCGAGCAAAAATATCTGAATCTGGTACCAAAAATTAAAAAGCGCCCTGGCCGGGATTTGAACCCGGGTCGGGCGGGCGACAGCCGCCTATACTAGACCGGACTATACTACCAGGGCATCCAATTTCCTTTCTAGGAGATTTCTGAGATTTAAGGATTTTTTATGGTTTGTCTAATTGTGTTTGACGCTGTTTATAAGTTCTTCACGCTTCTAAGCAAGCCTCTCACTGTGCGTGGAATCGATTTTTTCCGGACTCTGAGATGGACGCGAGATAGATACGTGAAATGAATACGCATGAGTTTGAGAGTAAGGACTCTGGAACTCCGATTAGTAACGACAAGGATCTGAGTTCTGAAATGTCTTCAACATAACACTTAAAAGAACCCACCCAGCCAATAATCAAGAGGAACAAAAATGCCGACTCACGGATCTCTATCAAAAGCCGGAAAAGTGCGTTCTCAAACCCCGAAAATCCCACCAGTACCCAAAAAAAGCAAATCCCCAAGACTAAACTGCCGAAGAAACTACGAAAAAAGAATAATCCTCCAAAGAAAAAGCGGGCAAAACTGGGGCACCACTAGACGCAGGCGATTTTAGACAACTCTTTTTATTTATACTGAAAGCCCATAACATACGATCCAGTGTTCATGATGAAATCGGCAGATCTAGTTCTGTTAAATGGCAACATTATAACGATGGACCCCAAACAACCTCATGCCCAAGCTGTCGCCATAAAATATGACAAAATCGTTGGAGTTGGCACATACCATGAGATCAGGCTATGGATAGACGACGATACAAAGACAATAGATCTAAAAGGAAAAACGGTCACCCCGGGCTTCATAGACACCCACGTGCACATGAGAGGGTTTGGCAGGTCTCTCACAACAATAGACTTGAGAGGAATTGGCTCCATAGAAGAGATACAGCAGAAACTGAAAGCGCAAGTTCCAAAGACGCCCAAAGATAATTGGATCTTCGGTCATGGATGGGATCAAGACCGATTCAAAGAGAAACGATACCCAACGAGATGGGATCTTGACAAAGTTTCACCAAACACTCCTGTCACTCTCAGAAGGGTATGTGGCCACATGTGTGTCGTAAACAGCAGAGCCTTAGAATTAGCTGACATAACGAGAGAAACTAAGTCTCCACCCGGGGGAAGAATTGACAAGACACCCCAAACTGGAGAACCCAATGGAATTCTGCGCGAAAATGCAATGGAGATAATACAGAGAATAATTCCCGAACCTAGTGAAACGGAACTCATGGAAGATTGTGCTCTAGCATGCCAAGAAGCTGTGAAAACTGGGGTAACGGGCGTTCACTGGATAATTGGGTCCCCAACCGAAATCCGTGTGATCCAAAGACTTCGGACACAAAACAAACTACAGCTCAGAGTTTACATCTTAGTGCCAGTCGAATTCTTAGACGATTTTATCAAATTGGGGTTGCACACGGGCTTCGGGGACAATATGGTGAGGATTGGCGGTATCAAGATTCTTGCAGATGGGTCCTTGGGCGCTCGCACTGCAGCCTTTAAGGCGCCTTACAGTGATCAGCCCGAGACAACGGGAATGATGTTGTATACTGCAGAAGAATTGAGTAGGCTAGTGATTGAGGCGCATGAAGGAGATTTCCAACTAGCCATCCATGCCATCGGCGATTACACTGTGGAAACTGTGTTGAACGCCCTTGACGCGGCATTATCTAGGGCTCCAAAAGAGAACCATCGTCATCGAGTAGAACATGCCTCTGTCCTAAGCGAAAACGCAATTCGGCATATGAAGAAACTGAACTTGATCGCCTCGGTGCAGCCTCATTTTGTCGTTTCTGATTTTTGGGCAGCCGATCGTGTGGGGCCTGAGAGAGCTAGATGGGTCTATCCTTTCAAATCCCTCATAAAAGAAGGTATAACCGTTGCTGGCGGCTCAGATTGCCCAGTTGAGCCTATCAATCCTTTATTTGGTATCCAAGCCGCGGTGGCGAGGGAAACCTTTCCTGAAGAGAGAATTACGGTGGGTGATGCTTTACGTATGTATACGGTTAACGGCGCCTATGCTTCTTTTGAAGATGACACCAAGGGGTCAATTGAGGCGGGCAAACTTGCTGATCTCATAGTTCTGTCGAAGAACCCTCTGACTGTGGAGTCAGATAGAATTAGGGATATAGAAGTGGAAATGACTATTGTAGGTGGCAAGATAGTTCATGGTGAAACATAGTTTTCCATGTGCATTTCGTTGAAACTAATGAACCTTCTTAAGGCATCTCCTCACACTTATGGATGAATACAATGAATGAAAAAGCTTGCAGAGAAATCATAGAACACTTGATGAACATTACAAAGCCAACTAGACAGGACGTTAATCTCATCAAGATGAAAGTAGCTGGGAAATGTGGACTAAAGTCAATTCCCCCTAATTCTGAATTGATCCATCACCTTAAACCCAAAGAAAGAAACAAGTTACTCCCAATCCTGAAGAGAAAGGTCACCCGCACAATCTCGGGGGTCACCGTTATCGCTGTCATGACGAAACCTTGGCCTTGCCCAAAAGAGCATCCATGCGGATACTGTCCCGGAGGACCTCCATATGGGGTACCTCAAAGTTACACGGGTTATGAACCTGCTGCAATGAGGGGTCTGGAAAACCAGTTCGACCCCTATGACCAGGTGACTAAGCGAATTGCACAGTTAAACGCGATTGGGCACACCGTGGATAAAGTCGAAATCATTGTGATGGGGGGAACTTTTCCGAGCATGCCCGTGGACTACCAAGGATATTTTGTCCAGAATTGTATAAACGCCCTCACAGAGAGAACGTCTGCGTCTTTGGAAGAGGCAAAAGAACTTGCGGAGACGAGTCGAATTCGCATTGCTGGGATCACTGTGGAAACGCGTCCTGATTGGGCAGAAGAGAATCATGTGGATCAGATGTTGGCTATGGGGGTGACGCGAGTGGAACTAGGTGTCCAGAACTTATACGATGACATTTATAAGCGGGTTGGCCGTGGGCACACGGTTCAGGATGTTGTTGAAGCCACTCGTATCCTCAAGGATGCTGGATTAAAGATCGTTTATCATATGATGCCTGGGTTGCCAGGTTCAGGCTTCAACCGTGATCTGCAAGCTTTCGAAAGAATCTTCAATGACGCAGATTTCAAGCCTGATATGATTAAGATTTATCCGTGCCTTGTTCTTAAGGGAACGGAGGCTTATGAGTGGTGGAAGAGGGGAGAGTATCAACCATACACCACGGAGGAAGCGGCTCAGCTTATTTTGGAGGTGAAGCAGATGATTCCGCCATGGATTAGAATAATGCGGGTTCAACGGGATATCCCTGCTTTTCTTATTGAGGCGGGAGTGAATCAGAGCAATCTTCGACAGGTGGTTTTGAAGAAACTTAAGGAAGAAGGGATACGGTGTCGATGTATTCGATGTCGTGAAGTGGGGCATAGATGGCTGAAGGATAAAGTGAAGCCTGATCCAGATAACATCGAAGTCAAAACGATAAAGGAGAAGGCTTCTGAGGGCGAAGAGATTTTTCTGTCAGCCGAAGATTCCATCAATGACATTCTTGTAGGTTTTCTTAGGTTGCGTATTCCTTCGGAGAGGGCGCATAGACCTGAAATTTCTTGTGAAAGAACGTCTATTGTTCGTGAGTTGCATGTTTATGGTCCCTTAGTTCCAGTTGGTAAGAGGTTGGTTGCGGCGTGGCAACATAAGGGTTATGGGGCGATTCTTTTGTCTGAGGCTGAGCGGACATCTCAGGAAGAGTATAATTGTAGGAAGGTTGTTGTGATTAGTGCGCTTGGGACGAAGCGGTATTATAGGCGGCTTGGTTATGGTTATGATGGACCTTATGTTTCTAAGGTATTGGAATAGATGTCGTTGTGTGTGCGTGTGAGAGCCTCTCTCTATAGAGGAGTATCAGTCTAACTGTTTGCTTCTCTTTGGAGAGAGAGACACTTCAACCGAAACTTTTAGAGGGAACTTATAGGAGAGTGATAAGTAGTATGTCTTACGATAATTGGCAAAGTGACCCTTACGCTCAAAAATGGTTAGGTAAACTTACTGGAAGAACTAAAGAGAACTGCATACACGAATTCCCTAAGTTTCTAGAATGGGTTCAGAAGTCACCTACAGAACTCATCAAAATGAAAGTTCAAGACATGCAGACTAAAGACCCGACTCAGAAAGGAAGAGTAGAGGATAAGGTCATTCAGTTCAAGCAATTCTTAGAAACTCAAGGATACAAGAGAAGCACGATAAGAACAAATCTGAATCGGGTTATGAGTTTCTTCTCTCATAACCGAGTTAAACTATCTTTTGCAAGAGGAGATTTGAAGGTTCATATTGCGGAATCCGAAAAAGTAGTTCAAGAGTGGATTCTTGATAATATTGAAATCAGAGCGTTATACTCCATAGCTGGAATCCGTGACAAAGTCTGCTTGCTTCTGCTTTACCATTCGGGTCTATCACCAACAGATGTAGCACAACTGAAAATTGAGCAACTTAAGGGAATCCACAAAACTGAAGACCATTATTATATTGAAGTGCATAGACAGAAAACAGGGATTCCACAGAAGACTTGTTTAAGTAGCGAACTTCTACATGACATCAAGCTAATGCTACGTGAAAGAGGGAATCCAGAGAAAGGACCATTATTACTAACACATAAAAATGAGCCAATGACAACCCGTAGTATCCGAGATGCCATGAAAAACCTCTGTGAAAAGGTCTATCCAGAGCGACTTAGTGACTTTGAATGCAAAAATTTCAGAGATAGTTATAATGATAGTCTATTAAGAAGTGAGATCAAACAAGAAATCAAAGATGTTTTAATGGGTCACAAACGACAATCAGCAAGAGGACACTACCACGTTTCACCAACAACCATAAAGCTAGCCTATGAAAAAGTCTTCAGACATCTTAGTATCAATCACGGAACACAATCACGACAAGACCTTAAACGCATTGAACAATCCATTATAGGTTTAAGCCAAACTGTAAGTAAACAACAAGAGGCCATAGCACAGTTACGAAAGCAAATAAGCTGGTTCAATACATTCATGGAAAACCTTCAGATGTGGTCTTCAAGCATGAACATAGAAGACTTAAAGAAATTCTTTGAGCAATTCCCGAAACGCAAAACCTAACCTTCTTTTTTTATCTATCTTTTTTTCATAACTTGTTTTAAGAGAATTACAACTAACCCTAAACAGTTCACAATAGAATACATAGGGTAGCTTCTGTTTTCTTGGCTTGTGGTTGCGTGCGTGCGTGATTGTTCCTTTGTCATATTGTCATGTCAAAATTAGAGGGTTAACATACTTCATACGGTTCAACTGATACCTCTCAATATAGAGCATACAGTTTAGCACTCCCCCACCTTTGCAGTTTTTGACAAAACAGAATTGGCAATACTCCCCCTCTAGCAATATAGATTGAGAGTGCGTGAATGTGGTGTTATGAAGTGTTCTTAAAACTAATGCTTCCTAAAGCGTTTACCACAACTATGACATTTCCACTCTTGAGAGTTGTAGGACCTAACGTTAATGCTTCCACAATGAATGCAAATTGAACCCGTGACTCTAGCTTTAGAGAGTTGCTCTTCATGTTGCTTGATAAAATCTTTGTTCTCTATGTAATCTAAGAATGAATCGGGTATGTTATGTAATTCGTTTAGTTGCGGTCTTTTCTCTATCTCACTTTTTGAGGCTTTATAGATTTGATGTAAGGTCTGTGCTTGTTCCGAGTCTTGCAACTCTCTATCAACAAACTGATGAAGGCTAGCACTCAAAACTATAATGTAATCAACTAACTCATAATCTTTCAAATTTGGGATTATTCCTAAGTCTTCTTGAGAAAATTCAAGCCACTCACAAGACAACCAAAAATTCGACCATCCATAACTAACAATAAATTGGCTTCTTGCGTTTTCACGTTTCTCAAAATACAAAATACTTGAATCTGGTCTAGAGACTAAACTAAGTTTCTTGTTCAACATAGTTCCAATGAAGTTTTCTAATTGTTCAAAGAACCCTTTGCGGTCTGCAAAACTCCAAATATCATTTAAAGCGATTTCTACTTGCTGATACATGATTTCACCATTTCTGAAGGCTTCCCAAATTTTTTGGGATTCTTGCTCTGCTACATCAATCAACCTCTTCTTCCCTCTCCAAATCTTTTAGGATTAATCGAACATCAAAATTTAGAGCCTTTAGAACTTGGAGTAACTTTCGAAATCGTTCATTTTTGCGTTTAGGATTTTTTTTAAGCAGATGTCCAAATTCATTGTAAAATTGACCGTTAAAGACATTTGGATAATCTCGACATAGCAATAGAAGCATGTCTAACTCTCGATCAATTCGTTTTTGGATTCTTCGCATGTAAATGCAATATACAATGTCCCTTCTGACTCTACCTAGTTTTTTCTTTTCGTCTAGGTTTTCAAGCCATTTTTTCATTCGCCAAGTTATCAACTTTTGAACCACTCTGGATGTGAATTTGAAGGTTAGATAGACCAGAGGAAGAAACGAGAACTTCCTCTGTGCAGAAGCTTGAAGGGAAGCTCCTATCTAACCCGATTAAACGGTTACTTTGATTTCTTAGCAATTTTGAGACTTGAAACTTCAATCTCGACTTTATCTTCTTTAGCGATTCGCAACTCTGAAACGGGAATTTTGACTTCAACAACTTTTTTCTTTCGCTTCATGTGATTAGCCCCATTCTTCGATTTATCTCTTCAACTTTTCGATTATATTTGTTAATCAATTTCTCTAATTTCGCATTTTCTTTTCTAGAATATTCGTTTTGAGCACTTATTGAACGATTCAATCTTTCATTTTTCTTGTTGTATTCATCAGTTACCTCGATGATTTTTTCGTTGTAATCAGCAATTATCCTGATATATTTATTGTATTGATCGGTATATTGCGCTTCGGATTTACGCATGTTTTCAATTTCTTTATCAAAGAGTTTCCGCACTTCTTCCAGCTTTTCTTCTTTTGTTTTGAGATTCTCAATAATTTTGTTCATGTTTGCCTCAAAGTTGTCTCTGAAAAGTTGCATCGCTTCCAACTTCAAATCCGTGATTTTTGATTCTTTTTCAACACAATCAAAGATTGTCTGCAAAGTCAATTCTTTCGTTAATTTCATTTTATCTGAAGTTTCTTCTATTGAAGCATCTGTCTTGATTCTTTCTGTTTGCTCGGATTTTTGTAGGTCCAAAAACTTACCGTAAAGACTAGGATAAGCTTCCTTCCAACCTAATCCGAACTTGCGATTCATGTAACTCTCGAACTGCTCACTACTTCTGAAATGACTTAATTCCTCTGCTTCTGCTTCTTCTGGAAGGTCAAAAGAGATTTTTTCGCTCATAGAATCACCTTAAACCAAGATTGTGTCTGCTAAGGCAGTTCCACGCTTCGATTGGAGATACGGGTAATATTCTCCACTCATTATGGCTTTAGACGCTTTTGCTTTGCTGATTCGCTTCTCTGTCTTAGAAACTTTCACAAATTCATGATTAAGCGATAACCCTTGCTGGCAAACTCCAAAGTCAACCAGAAACGGCTTTTTGCCCTTCATTATCTGTCCTTTGTGATCAAATGAATGCACCACGAATTTCAAGTAAGCGTTTGGTTTGTTGCTTGGGATTTTAACGCTATAGGATATTTCAAAGAATGCTTGCATGGGTTCTAAGGTATATGTGTTAACAGCACTTTTCCTTAGAATGAACTTGCCTTTAAGGACCTTAACTAAGCCTTCTCGCTCTATGATTCTAGCCATTTTTTCTTTAGTGAAGTTGTCCCCTTTAACTGTCATTTGAGTCATTACTCTTCAACCTCTTCCTTTCTTTGTTGGCGACGCTTCCATTTTTCATGCAGAATGTCTTTCAGACCCTTGCCTTCCGCAAGTTCTTCGTCAGTTGGAATCTTGACCGTGAAACTCTTCCCTGTTTCCTTCATGGCTTTTTCTTTTCGCAAAAATAGCTCGTTAAGCACCGCTTTGGCTTCTTTTCCTTGCTGACCTCTTCGAGCTTCCATGTCCATTAAAAAGTTCATCATGGCTTGAGGACTATCGAAACCTCTCTTCTCTTCTGGATTTACTCTCGAAAACGGAATCGTGCCCGAACCACTTTCGCCATTACCACCAGAATCTAAAAGAACTTCTGTTTGCTGAAGTTTTGCGATTCGCTGTTCCATAGGCAAATCTGGATTTTCGATTTCGCTCAAAATATCTTGAGCTCTGCTTTGGCCGTATTTTCGGGTTACTTGGTCCTTAACTTCCGAAACTTTCTCATTGAACTGTTGCTCAGCAATTATGCTTAGTTTGTCTCGAAGTTGCTCTTTTTCTTGTCTCAGTTTTTCGACAGAACTCGGTAAAACAGAACCTTTTCTTTGACCCGTTCTTTTTTCCATCCTTTCACGGTAATCTTGTAAACTTTCACCACTCTCAGGTTTCCAATATTCAGAATCATTATCGCCATTTTCTTCACTCATGGCTATCCCTCAATATAGACCTCTCTTCGCTCAATGAGGTTAGAATACGATTCCTCTACTACGATTCCGAGTTTTTCGCATTGGTCCTTGCTTAAAGGTTCAAATCCAAAAATGGTTTTGTCTGATAGTCGAATAGCTGTGAATCTTCCAAAAACGACTCTTCTTTGTTCATTCTTGATCGCAAAAACACCACTCGGAAGACCTTTGCTTTCTTCAACTGCATGCGTGTAACCTCTAGGAATCGCTTCCTCAATCACATGATCTAAACCTCTAGTTCTATCCGAGGCTTTTTCGACTTCAGTTTCAAGCTTTAACTCAAGTGCTTGCTCAGTTACCTTTTTTCGACTTTGACCTAAATAACGTGCCAACTTGGTAAGCGTATCCCATGAATCTCTGCTTATCTTAACGTCTTTTCTTGTGTCTTTTTTCTTCATATTCCATTCACACGTAGACATATGTAGACGAGTCTTCCCTATAAAATTATTTATTGAATTTAACAAAATTTGTTAAGAATATAAGCAATAAATTAAATATTCTAGTTAAAGTGTACCCAAACAACCAAAAGGTCAAACAAATAAAATTCAGCTGGGCAGTTAGCAATTAGTCAATTAGATTTTAGCATAGATAGATAGTTAATTAGATAGTCTATTAGAAAAAAAATAGAAAATAGTAAATGCAAACAGAAACGAGTTTCCAAAACTCCAAAAAACCCTTCATAGACTATAGAAATCATAGTCTATCAAGATACTGTAACGTTATAGATACTGATAATCTTCGACAGTATCTATGTTTGAACAATGTTGATTTAAGCAATTGATGAAAGCCAAGACTTAATACTCACGATAGACTATAATAAATCATAGATAGTCTAACGGTGTGAAAGATTGCCTAATCCCTACCACATCTCATTGAATCCCAATGCTGAGCTAGGCATGATCATTCAAGGCCATGCTTCAAAAGACAAGCAAGGAACAGCTACTTACGTTTTGAAGCTTCTATTAGAGAAATACAAAGATGAATTTATCAAGATGTGGGGCAAAGGGAAGTATGATGAACTTCTGAAGAAATACAGTAAGGATATAGTTACTCAGAAACAAGAGAGATTACTTTTAGAAAGAACAAAACAAGACGCAAGAAAGAAGCGACTTGAACTCAAAGAACGTGAATTAAACATCCGAGAAGGCAACTTAGGCATAAGAAACGATAGATCGAGTGCTATGAAACAAGAGAGGACCAAAGAAGAAAGAACCATAGAAAGAAAGAAGCTCGAAAGTGAGCAAAGAGAAATTTACCGAAGCTTAGACATAATTAAAAATGTGAAAAATGAGACCGCAGACAAACTTAGAGAAAAGAATATGAAAAGACTCGAAGAAATCCATGAGCGATTAAAACAACTAAAGAAGGAAGTCTAAGTTCTAGGCATTATGAAAACTCTAACATCCAACTTCTCATGTTTTCTACTTAAATCTCTCTCGAAACCTACAGGATTTGAAATTCTCGCTTTTGGGTCATATACGAAACAATATAGAAACTTAACTTTTTGATGTTTCTGATAGTGTGCTATGTCAATGATTAATTCATCGCCAAGTTTCTTTTCGTCAAGCCCGTTTCTGGTCATTTTGGTTTCTATAGCTATTTGTTTCTGTTTAAGGAAAAGGTCAATACTGGCAGATTTACCCGCAAAGCTTGGAGTTCTTTCTTCTCTTCTAACGTCATCAAAATGCATTCTCAGTAGACCACGTAGAAGGTCTTGGACATCGTATTCGTCTTTTATCTGTAGTGTGTCACGTTCACCATGTCTCTTCCTAATTTCTAGAGCTACCTTATGAAACCTGAAAAAAGTGTTCTCGATTAGCTTACCCGCCTCTTCAATAGTAAGAGGAATTTTATATTTGGACAGAATGCTCTCTGCTTCAGCCTTGAACTTCCCAGCTCGAACAAATATATCTTTGACTATTTCTTCAGTCTCAGCTGAGAAGATTTTCTTTGAGAGATTTGAAGATTTTGTCATAGACCGTCGCATCTTCTGTAGCTGGAAGAGTAAGTTGAATATTCAGATTGATTGTTACTCCACTCGGCAGTTGAGTTGTCACTTTTGCTACTTCTACAACTTTCTCGGCCTCTTTGACTTCAACTTTTGGCGTGACTAGAACAGCTCCAAAATCAGCGAATTCGCAGAGTGTCTTAAATGTATTAACGTAGCGTTGAAGAGTTCCCTTTTTTTTCGATGGTTCTTTCTGTGCGAAAAAATTTGTAAGGTCTTCATTGCTTTGGTTAATAGGGTCTGGATATATCTGGAACAGTTCTGCGTATGTCTTCCTCAAAGCAGAAGCCATTACTTGTTTGGATTTGGCTGTTCTGAAATCGTTGAAACTCTGAGTTGGCACACCATTGCTATCTATAAATTCTATTGACTGCAGTATGCGAACTATCGGGCGGTCGTTACTGCTTTTGTATCCAATAGATACTAAGTAACGTGTGGTAACTCTGTCTGGAACTCCCAATTTTTTAGATTTTATTCTTTGCAGGAATTCCTTAAGTGAACCCAACTTTGGTGTGTAAGTATAGGACATGACAATTCACTTTCTATATAGTATATTTGTTGTATATTTAAATTCTTCCAAAAGTTGTTTTCATAAGATAACAAATACGGAAAACCTTATAGTTGAACCCAAAGAACTAATTACTGAGGAGTATCAAATTTGGTAGAACACTATTTCGACATGGAGACTACTGGCTTAGCCCCAGAAAAAGATAAGATTATCACAATTCAAATTCAAAGATTGGTTGGACGAACTGGAGAACCAATTGATGAAATAGAAATATTCAAAGAGTGGGAGTCTTCAGAAAAAGGAATAATCAAGAAAGTACTGCCACTTCTAACTTGTGAAAATCCTTTCAGTTTCATAATTGTGGGAAAGAACCTATTGTTTGATTTCATGTTCTTGAAAGAAAGAGCCAAAAAATATGGTTTGAGAGGTCTGGATTTGCGTTGTGTCTATAATAGAGCCTTCACAGATTTGAAGCATGTTCTTGTTATGATAAATGAAGGCAACTTCAGAGGTTATAACAAAATTCTCAAGGAAACAAAAATAACGAATGAGCAAATTCGTGAATTATACGAAGAAGAGGAGTATGAGGAGATAATCGAATACATAAAAGAGGAAGCAAAGATATTTACAGATGCTTACAGAAAACTTAGAAAGAAAATGCCTCCATTGGCGAAACATCTTTGAGCCAAAAGAACTAATTAGAATTGAGGAATAAAGAATGAATGAAGACGAAATAGTCAACCAACTAAAAGAAGCAAATGAGAAACTTGACAGAATTCTAACTTTCCTAACCCAAGGACTTGGCCAATTAATAGACCTAAAACTCAACGCCCATTGTAAGCAACTTCTGATAGAAATAGATGAAAAACCAAAACAAAAAAGAACTTAGCATCCACTTGAAACTCCCCTAGCCCTCTGTGATTTCTTCTCACGGTATTGTGTGAAAATTCTCATTAACTCAGCAAAACCACACTAAAAAAGCCATACTAAACAACTCACAAGATTTAAATACTGGAACGACTGACCGTTAATTGGAATGCATCATTCAGAACTAATCAGTGTCATTGCTGACTTGTTATCGATATTGACATTCATGAGCTTTTTGTATTCAATAATAAAAAAAGCTAAAAAAAATGTTCAGACATATTAGTCATTAGTGGAAATCAGCTTGGGGTTAGAAGAAGCCAAGACATATGTGTGAAAAACCATAATGACTATGCGTATTGATGAAGCCCTAAGCTGACCACAAACTAAAAGACTCCTGCATCCCCCTAGTTGGCCAACCCTAACGTTTCCCTCTACATTTTTCCTTTAAGAATCGACTTATATGTGCAAATAGTCTCATTTTGTGCTTTAAAACGTAAAATAAGCCTAAATCGAAGCGTTTATTAGACTCAATCGCCCTAGTTTTAGGTAGCAAAACATGGACGCATGGAAAAAATGAAAGCAACTCAGAAGGTGGACGCACTACTCAACCACTCCTCTGAAAAGCAACAAAAGAATGTTGATTCGATAGTTCATGATGTGCTAGACTTTGGAGACTTGTTACTAATCAGTTCAAAAGGTCACGGAAAAACTGAAGCATTGAAAACCCTAGCCTCACGGTTTAGAGCAATACCAAACACTAGAGTTATAATCTTTGAAGACTTTCCCAAGTGGATTCATGAGTTTCAAGCTATTCCATTCATGCGAATAAGAGACAAAGACGTTATCGAAACAGAGCATACTATCAACTTAGAAGATGTTTTCCTTAGACATGATAAGAGTTTCACGGTCCTTAGAGGTCCAGAAATCGAACAAGCTCTCAAAGAACATAGAGATATAATCTTCTTACTCCAAACCGAGAGTATAGAGAAAACTGCATTCTTCATTTACAGCATAGTCAAACACTTCTACAGAATAGCTTATCTCAGAGCATACAAAGGGTATCAGAAGCATGAGAGAATAGTTTTCTTTGTTGAAGAAAGTCAAAACTGTTTCGACAGTTCAACCATAAGCAAGAAAATCTTTAACCGACTTAGGAAAATTTTCTCTGTTGCCCGAAACTTAGGCTTACACTTCGTCATGGCTTCTCAAAGAATGCAAGACTTGAACCCTAGAATCCGAGCTAGGACCAGACTAATGCTAGGAAGAGTTAGCCAAGACGATTATGAACTGAAAATACACAGACTTCTAAGACATTCAGAACACAGAAAAGAAATCCTAGAGTTCAATAAAGGTGAATGGCTTTACGTAGCTAAAGACAAAAAGACAAAATTCCCTATGCTTCCAGAACCACAATACAAACCTTATGAAATCTGCAAACCAAAAATTCTAGTTAGAACAGAAAGACAACCTAACGGATTGAAAGAGAAATTCATGAGTGCTTTAGGTGAAAAGTTCTTTGAGGAATCAGAAGAAGACGAAGAAGAGACAGAATGGGATGAATTCTTAACAACTGAGGAAGAATGGCTTATTGATGAAGAGGAGTGGTAACATGCAACCTCTAGATTTACAGTTCAACTGTAGAAATCTCTCATACCTCTACTTTCTACAGTTCAATTGTGTCTCTTCTATAGAGGGAAGGGTTTAAGTCAGCCTATTCCTCACCGTTCTAAAATATAGAATTAAATAGATCTAAACAAGCTTTACAAAATATTGATGCAAAATGAATAAAACTGTTTTAACTTCCTTCACAATTTTGTGTTTGTTATCCACCATGCTTATAGCGGGATTAGCTTTCGGCATTCAAACAGCCAACACAAGCGAAACCATATACATTAGAGCTGATGGCTCAATCGACCCCCCAACAGCACCTATTTCGAGCTTTGATAGTGTCATATACACCTTAACTGGAAACATTACGAGTGACTATAATGGAATTATGGTCTATAGAGATAGCATCGTAATTGATGGAGCAGGCTACACTCTTCAAGGAAAAGGAGCTCGAGGTAGAGGGATATCCTTTTTTGACCTTGGCCATGGAAGAAACAACATAACAATCAAGAACATGGAAATAAAGGGGTTCGCTTATGGTATCGATCTATTCTTTTCCTCATATGCTGACATTTATGGAAACAACATAACAAACAACAATTGTGGCATTTCTATACGTGAATCTTCAGATTACAACATCATTTCGGAAAACACCATAACAAACAACACCTACGCTGGCGTCTGTATCTGGAGTTCTTCAAACAATACTGTTTCTGAAAACTACGTAACAAACTGCAGGTATGGCATCGAGCTATATTGGGCTACTAACAACAATATACTTGGAAATAACGTATCGAAAAACACAGTTGGCATAGAGATCTGTTCTTTTTCGTCGAGTAACAACATATTTGGAAACAAGATAACAGCAAACGATCCATCCGGAATTTCGTTATACGTTTCAGGGAAAAACAACATAATCTACATGAACAATTTAACAAACAACTACAACGGCATTTATCTCTCTAGTTCTTCAACAATATAATATTTCATAATATCTTTATGAACAACACAGTTCGTACGTATGCATCTGTTAATATTTGGGACAACGGTTACCCTTCTGGCGGAAACTACTGGACTCACTATACTGGTATTGACTTGTCTAGTGGTCCTTATCAGAACGAGACAGATGGTGATGGAATAGGAGACACCTCATACCTTATCGATGACAACAATCAAGATAAGTATCCATTAATGACGCCGATTACTCCATTGTATTATGAGTTGTTGGAGAAGTATAATGATCTCTTAGCAGATTACCGCAACTTGAACTCAACTTATCATGGTTTATTGGATAGTTATGCCAAGCTTCTAGTGGATCTTGAAGCCCTAAATGCAACCTACTACAATCTTCTAGCAGATCAAGAGACACTCATAAATGAACTTAGCACTATCCGAAACCTAATGTACATCTTCATAGGAACAACAGTGGTCTTTATAGCAACAACAGTCTACTTAGCAATAAGAAAACCAAAGATAACACCATAAACACAATAATCTCCTTTTCTTTCTCTATTTCCAACTGACCCACACAGAAACAACATAGAGATGGAAAAGAAGAATTGAATCTTATATATCTAAACAGTTTAGACAGAGATTATTAAGATAACAATCACACATTCATAAATGTTGGAGAGATAAAGCTTGAGGAAAGAGTTCGCAGGCTACAAAGGCAGAGCATTACAAGTTCTAAAAAAAGCAGAAGCTGAAATCGGCGACATCATCCGCATCACAAGAGATAAAGAAGCATACGAAGGTGTGCTCATCCCCCGATCAGAATATGGCGACGACAAACACATCGTAATCAAACTACAAAGCGGCTACAACACCGGAATAAAAATCACCTCCACAACAAACATCAAAAAAATCGGCACCGGAACCAAACCCACCTTCACCCCACCACCCCTCCCCACACAAAAACCACACCTACCCAAAGTCGCCATCATAAGCACAGGCGGCACCATCGCCAGCCGAGTCGACTACCGAACAGGCGCCGTACGCCCAGCCCTCTCCGCCAGCGACCTCTACAGCGTCGTCCCAGAACTCTCCCAAATCGCCACCATAGACGCCGAGATTCTCTTCAGCCTCTTTAGCGAAAACATCACCACAAAACACTGGACAGAAACAGCCACAACCGTAGCCAAACACATCAAAAATGGAGCCGCAGGCGTTGTCATCGCCCACGGGACCGACACCTTGGCATACACCTCCGCAGCACTAAGCTTTGCATTACAGGAACTGTCTGTACCTGTAATACTCGTTGGCTCTCAAAGGTCTGCCGATCGCCCTAGCTCAGACGCCGCCACAAACCTAATAGGAGCAGTCAAAGCAGCCTCTACCGCTCCCTTCGCCGAAGTGGTCATCGCCATGCACGAAACCATCTCCGACAAAACCATAGTCTTCCACCGAGGAACCAAAGCCAGAAAGTGCCACACAAGTCGACGCGACACCTTCAGGTCTATAAATACAACGCCAATCGCCAAGATAGAAGACGAAAAAATCACCATGCTAGCAGAACACTACCAGAAAAGACATCCATCTAGACAACTAGTCTTAAAACCGAACTTCGACGAAAAAGTTGCGCTCGTTAAGTTCCATCCCGGTTTGAATCCAGAGACCATTGAATCATACATCGAAAAGGGATATAGAGGCATCATTCTCGAAGGAACCGGCCTAGGTCATGTAGGCAACTACTGTTTCCCTGCCATCCGAAAAGCCATAGAAACGGGGATGGTCGTTGCCATGACTTCCCAGTGCATCTGGGGACGCATAGACATGAACGTTTACGATCAAGGTCGAGACCTTTTAGCGATGGGAGTGACGCCTCTCGAGGATATGTTGTCCGAAACCGCCCTTGTAAAACTCATGTGGGTTTTCGGACAGACAAAAGACACCGAAGAAGCTAAGAGAATTCTCACCCAGAACACAGCCAACGAATTCTCTCCAAGAACCCTCCTCAAAGAAGACGAGTAAAGGAGACAACGACATGAGTGTGAACTATTCAGAAATAGGTTTGAAAGTCGGACTCGAAATCCACCAACAATTAGACACCAAAACAAAACTCTTCTGCTCCTGCAGACCCAAACTCTTCAAGAAAGAGCCAGAAATCACGTTTATACGGCAACTGAGACCCACTCAAAGTGAACTTGGTCAGATCGATCCCGCCGCGCTCTTCGAATTCCAGAAGGGCGTTAAGATACTTTATGAGGCAACTAAAGAAACCGCGTGTCTCGTGGAGATGGATGAGGAGCCTCCCCATGATCTTGATCGAGAGGCAGTGGAAATTGCGCTCACGGTTGCGCTCATGATCGAAGCAAAGCCTGTAGATGAAATTCACGTTATGCGGAAAACAGTCATAGACGGCTCGAATACAACGGGTTTTCAAAGAACCTGCATTATTGCCCTCGGTGGAGCGATAATCACTGGTGAGAAGAAGATTCCCATACAGCACATTGACCTTGAGGAAGATGCCGCCAGAAAAACCGAAGAAGAAGGTTCCACAATTGGCTACCGCATTGACCGCTTAGGAATCCCCCTCGTCGAGGTTGCAACCGCTCCCGTTCTCTACTCTCCTCAAGAGGCAGAGAAAGTTGCTTTGGCAATCGGGAGAATTTACAGGGCCACTGGAAAAGTCAGACGTGGATTAGGAACCATTCGACAAGATTTGAACATTTCCATTCGAGATGGAGCTCTCATTGAAATAAAGGGTGTTCAAGAACTTGAATTGATTTCTAAGGTAATTGAGAACGAGGTACAGCGGCAGCTCAACCTTCTCCGAATAAAAGAAGCGTTGAAGAAACGTGGAGTTGAGGAAAAGGATGTTGCAGACGAGTTTGTCGACGTTACCTCGGTGTTCAAACAAACTAGATGTAAGGTTATTCAAAGAGTTGTCAAGGAACATAAGACGGTGTTGGCAGTAAGGCTGCCCAGATTTGGCAGTCTTCTTAGAATGGAGCTCGCTCCTGGTATGAGACTTGGAGCGGAGATGGCTGATATCGCTCGTTTCTGGGGACGAGTTGGAGGCATTTTTCACAGTGATGAGATGCCTGCTTACAGGATTACTAAGGAGGAAATGAATAGGCTTAAGGGTTTTATGAAGGTTGAACCACCGGATGCTGTGGTGTTTGTTGCGGACACTTTGGAAAACGCAACCGACGCTTTGAAGGGAGTAACCCAAAGAGCCAGAGACGCCTTGAAGGGAGTTCCTGAGGAAACTCGTGGGGCAAAGCCTGACGGAACCACTCGCTATCTGCGACCAAGACCTGGTGCTGCTCGAATGTACCCCGAGACTGATGTCCCTCCGATTCGGTTGAGTGGGGAGCGTCTTGAGAAGTTGCGGGCTTGTCTTCCAGAGTTGCCGGAGCAACGGTTGAAGCATTTGATGGAAGAGTATGAAATTAACCAGAAGCTTGCGAGGCAGGTTTTTGATTCTGAGTATGGCGACTTGTTTGAGGTGATAGTTGGGGAGACTGGCGTTTCGGCTACTGTTGTGGCGGCTATGTTAACGGAGACTTTGAAGGCTTTGAAACGGGATGGTGTTGATGTTGAGAAGGTTGCTGATGAGCAAATTATTGAAATCTTTCGTCTTGTGGATTCTGGTGAGACTGTTAAGGAGGCAATTCCTGAAATTGTTGGTTGGTTGTCAAAGCATGAGGGAGCTGCGGTGAGAGGTGCGATTGAGGATCTGGGGTTGGGGATGATTTCGAGAGAAGAGTTGGAGTTGATGATTGAGGACTTGTTGATAGAGAATAGGGACTTGGTTGAGGAGAGGGGGAAGGGTGCGTTTGGTGCTTTGATGGGTATGGTTATGGACAGAGTTAGGGGACGCGTGAAGGCTAAACTAGTTAGTGAGGTCTTAAGAAGGCGTTTGAATGAGTCTGGAGGCCGATGAGTCTGTCTGCACACGTTGACTTCTTTAAAGAAAGATGTTATGGATAGATACCTTAGGTTAAGCGTCAAAAAAGAGTGGAGGATGCTGGGATTTTCTTCTAGTTTATTTGGCACAGCAGTCTTTGTATTTCTTTCCGCTTCCACAGCCGCATGGATCATCTGGTTTCGATTCTGCTTTCTTTCCACATCCACATGACATTTTTATCACCTTCGGTAACTAGTTCCAAGTGCAATATTAATCTATTGTGGAAGTTCTTTGACATGACGATCGATCAATAAAAAAGGTGCAGAATCATCAGTCATGTCTGACGAAGATCACGTTTTCAGAACGTTTTGATTCAAATACCTTTGACATATCAGGTCTCAGTTTTGAAGTGGCATTTGGCGATGTAATCCTTAAGGTTGTTATCCGTTTCTAGAGCGGAAAGTTCTAGTTTTGCATTCTCAAGTATAATGGTGAAGGTCTTTTGGGTAAACTTCTTCTTTAGGCCAGTGACCATTATTCTGGCATGTTTTTTGCTTACTCTTTTTATTTCCTGTAATGTTACGAGAGGATTCGGACTGTTTTGCAGAAGAGTTATGGCAAATGTTATGTTGAAACTCCAGAATCTGAAGGGTAAATGGTCTGCATCTGCAAGTAGAATGTGGATATTCGAACAGCATTCTTTGCGTGTTTCTGCTTTTTTGAGAAGTTCTCGGGATATGTCGATGCCTATGAACAGTTGAACTTTATTTGCTATGTATGGGAAGAGAAGTCCTGTCCCACATCCTACATCAAGTACAAAATTATTATTCTCTAAAGCCACCTTTTCTAGAACTGCTTCTATCTTCGCTTTCTGTTCATCAGCATATTGAATATCATAGACTGATGCCAGCTGATTGTAATGGTGCACGATGTTGCGTTTCTTTTTCCATTCAGCCATGTTTATTCAGAAGTTTTATGTGTAGTTTCTGCTTCTAAAATTGTTGGCAGAGAACGATGAATAAACACAAGACGATTATTGTGTTGGAAAGACCAAGCCTTGAAGAAGCCGAAGAAGTAGTTAGGCGAGCGTTTTCAGAACGTAAGAGTCTGGTTATTGTAGGGAATTGTTGGGTTGATTATAAAGGACGAGCCAGTTCCAAGCTGAAGGCTGGAGAACGCATCGTTTTGATTAAAGAGGATGGTTCTGTTCTGGTTCATCGTCCTACAGGTTACGAACCTGTCAACTGGCAGCCGCCTGGTTGTATCTTTCACACTCAAGTCCGTGACAAGGTTCTACAGATTCGAGCAGTTCGGAGTAAACCTCTGGAATCAGTTAGGCTGTTTTTTGATCGTGTCTATTTGGTGTCGTTGTTGGGTTTGGTCGATGCTGGCAAGTTTTCCCTGTATGCGAGCGAGGAAGATATGCAGAAGGCGGTGTTGCTTAGGCCGTCGTTGATTGAAGCCGAGTTTAAGCCCATCTCTTATGAGAAGAAGGTGGAGCCTGGGTTCATTGACGTCTATGGCATTGATGGGAACGGGAAGTTTGTGGTGGTGGAGATTAAACGTAAGACAGCAGGTCGTGATGCGGCTTTACAGTTGGCTAAGTACGTCGAGTCCGTAAGGAACTCTGTGAATCGTAAAGTCAGAGGAATACTGGCAGCTCCCCACATGGGAAAAGGAGTCCAGAAGATGTTGGCAACTTTAGGTTTGGACTTCAAACCGCTAGACCCAAGAAAATGCGCTGAGATTTTGAGTCGATCGGAAACCAGAAAGCTGGCCGATTTCTTTGAGCAAGATGAATAAGGGATCTCAGTGACGCTTTTCCATGTATGCCGTAGAAATTCTAAAGAATGCAGAGACTGCGGTTTCTGCACCGAACATTTCAGTTGCCCAGGTGTTGATAAGCCTAGCATAGAGCGTTTTGAAACTGCATGCATCGATTGTGACGTCTGCTATGTTGCCTGTCCTCACAGCGCGGTTGAACGAGTAAAAGATGTTGTTCCCAGAAAACAGATCATGATAGTCGTGGATGGCGAATATTTTGCGGTGCCAGAACGAACTACGGTAAAACATGCTTTGGAACTACTGGGTTTAGAATTTGGAAAATTTCCTGACGAAACCAAGATTTTTGCTCCATGCGAGACTGGTGGATGCTTCGCATGCGCTATGCCCATTAATGGAAAACCCAAACCAGCGTGTGTAACACCCGTTCGAGACGGCATGACCATCGATCTGGAGCTACCTAAAGATTATGTTCCGCTTCGGAGGATTTCGGGGTTTCAGCCTCACTCGGTTGGTGGTGTGGGTACGCCTTGGTGGGTCAAGAAGAGTAGCCAACGCTATGTGGAGGTTGCATGCTTCGCTCACGGCTGTAACTTACGGTGTCCCCAGTGTCAAAATTACATGGTTACATACGACAATGTGACGCCGGCGTTGACGCCTTTTGAGGCAGCTGCGGTCTTGACGGCTGAACGAAACAAGTATGGCGTAGACCGCATGGCGATATCTGGAGGAGAACCCACGTTGAACCAGGCTTGGTTGATCAGGTTTTTTGAGGAGTTGCGTCAGTTGAATCCTGATGAGCGGGCTCGATTGCATTTGGACACGAATGCGACGGTTTTGACGCCTGAGTTTGTGGATGGTTTGGTGAAGGCTGGGGTGACAGGTGTTGGTCCGGATTTGAAGGGACTACGGACAGAAACTTTCATGAGGATAACTGGAATCATTGATGACGGGCTTGCTAGGCGGTATTTGGAAAACGCATGGTCCATTACAGAGTACATCATTGATAGTTATTATCCTGAGTCTTTGTTCGTTGGAGTTGGCATTCCCTATAACAGGTATTTCATAACGTTGGAGGAAATTCGAGAGATGGGAGAAAGGATAGTAGGCATAAACCCAGAGGTTCAAGCATGTCTCCTAGACTATTTTCCTAGCTTTCGTCGACTAGATATGGAGCGACCGTCTGTACACGAGATGAGGAAGGCACGAGAAACATTGGTGGAAGCCGGACTGAAAACAGTGCTAGCACAGACAACAGCAGGACACCTAGGACCATAACGTCCAATAGAAGAGTGTAGGTCTCTTGAAAATTCTCGGTCTTTCAATAAGGAGTCCTGTAATTTTTCTGGAACGAACTCCATGGAGTCTTCGGGACTTTTAGCCTAATCGCGTGGACTGTTAACTATCGGGACTTCTTCATGCCTCTCAGAAGAAGTTTGCGTGTCTTTTCATCAAGGTTATGATAGTAAGTCTTCCCTCCTATCCTCCTTGCCTTAACGTACTGCCTCATACAAAATTTATCCAGTGCTCCTCTCTCTTCTGCGGTAAACTGATCTACGGACACCATTGCGGAGTCTTGAAGTTTCAAGAGTTTCATGCAAAAGTTTCTCGGCAAGAGCATGAAAACTTTCTTATCTTCATACAAATACGCTTTATCTGTTTCCAAGTAGATTGGAATCAAGTCACCCGCCCGTTCCCTAGCATCCCCTGATCCCTTCGCATGGATTATACCAAAGGGTCGAGGAATTTCACCTCTTTTCTCCAACTCTTCCTGCCTCAAGATCAGCTTCAACTGATTATCCACCCACCCAGAATCGATATCAAAAGTCTGCTCAATCACTCTGCCAAACCTACTACAAATATGATTAACAACTTGCTCCACAATCCTCAAAACTTTATTCACATCCCCTTCCAGTTGGGATGCCTCTGTGACTATCTTGGACAACTTGAAGTTTCTACGATTCACCGCCAAACCGCCATGCACATCGTCGTCCAACTTTACGTCATCGAAAATCTCAAAGCCAATGGGCTCTCGAAACAATATTTCCGTGCTGATCTCATAGCCGAACCCTTCAGCAGCAACCACAACGGGACCCACAGACAAAAATTCCAAATCCACACCCAGAAAAAGTTCAATCGAAGTATTCGGGTTCTCTTTAAGAAACTCTCTGAGTCTCATGTAATCCGTTTCTTTCAGTTCATTCTTTATCTTGAATCGCATCGAAATGCACCTCAACTTTGCGCAGCGGCTTTTAAGATGTTGCTAACTTCCTCTACTTCAATATCTCTGATCAGAATCTTCTTTTGTCTACTACTGAACCCTGAAAGAATCTCAACCCTTCTGCCAAAAAGCCTCGAAAGTTCTTTTATCAGTTCCCTATTAACTTTACCCCTTACTGGAGTCTCTCGACAAAAAACTACAAGTTCGCCTGCTTCAACAACTGTTCTGAACTGTTTCGACTTGGGTCTCACGTGAGTACCCACGATTACACCGCCACTGGTTTTCTGTAGTCTCATGCCTTCAAGTCAGTTCCCCAATTTGCTTATAAGAAGTTCCATTGTTAGAAACTGTATGGAGGAATTGAAGTTGGACTTCTACAAAGTAATTCGAACGAGAAGAAGTGTCAGATCCTTCAAGAAAGAACCGATACCCGACGAAGTTTTAAACCGAGTTTTGGACACAGCTCGTGTGGCACCTTCTGGCGGCAATCGCCAACCATGGAAGTTCATCTTAGTCAAGGATGAAAGATTAAGGCAAAGGATGGTTGCAGCCTGCAACGACCAGAAGTTCATGATGGACGCACCACTAATCGTCGTGGCTTGCGGACAGAAACTGCCCATCAACAGAGGCGGGTACATGGGGGAAATGAGCATATTATTAGACGTGAGTATCGCGTTCACCCATTTAATCTTGGCAGCAAGAGCCGAAGGTCTAGGAACCTGCTGGATCGGAGCCTTCAACAACAAAGAAATCAAGAAACTACTGAAAGTTCCTAATGAGTATGAAGTGGTTGCGGCAACTCCGCTAGGATACCCATCGACAGATGTATTCACCAACCCTGGGAACAGAAAAAACTTGGACGAAATAGTATCGCTGAACAAGTTCTAAACGTAAAGAAACACGCACGCTTACATTGGCTTGGTTAGCGTTTCCTTCAGCCTAGCAACGAAAGCTTCGTCATCCTCTGTTATTTTCTTCTTCACTTCTCTCCAAGCAGCCGAGCAGTTCTTGTACTCTACACCTACGATGTCATGAATGACCTTGTCAATTTCTCGTTTGTTCTCTCCTGTAACCTCTATTCCAGCTTTCTTGAAAATATGTTGAATATGCTAAAATAACACGTCACAACAAGCCACCTCTACACGTAAGTGGGCTTTCTAAGTTTATATCTTTCCCAACAAAAAATGGAGATTTGTAAATCTCAATTTGATTTATAGTTATGGAATTGAAACTTAAACTTCTATCCATACGCTTTCGAAATTGCTTTAAGTCAATGAAATATAGGAAACTAAGATGATGAACAATGTCAGAAGACATAGTAGAGACAAATGCCACAAACTGGAAAGAGGAGGTTCTGAAATCAAAGGAACTGGTCGTAGTTGAGTTCTGGCACCCACAATGTCCCTACTGCAAGATGCTCGAACCAGTTTACACTGAACTTTCCAGGGAATATGTAAGTAGATTGAAATTCGCAAAATTTAACGTTCTGCAAAATCAGGAGAACCAAGAACTTGCTGCCACGTATGGCATAATGGGGACACCTACCTTGAAGTTCTTCTGTCAAGGAAGACCTGTTCAAGACATTGTGGGTGTGCTGACAAGAGATTATCTGCGCCAAGGAATAGAATACGCAATCAAGAAACATCGAGAATGTGCAGAAAAGAGCACTCCTTTGAAATCGCCTTACATAAGCTAATGAAAACGCACTTGAACCACATTGATACATGCATGCCTAACAAGAAATTTAAATATGACATATGTCATAGATTATGTGGATGAAAAACTAATGCATGTGCTTTTCGACAATTCCAATCACGACTTCTTCTGTTGGAATTCCAACTGTGCGACTAAGAGGAATGGAACGACCATAAGCAACGGGGATCCAGAGACCGGTAAAACCTCCTTAACCGCTGATGGCTATCGTTCTAGACTTGACAAAGCAGGCGGATTCAGCCAAATCTGGGAAATAGTCAAAGACGCCGTTCAGGATTCCTTGGGCGAAAACAGGGGGAGCATGATGCTCTTCTTAGACGATTTGCCTATTCATCTTGGCGCGTATCATCCTTTAGGTACAAATAACATAGTCTTGAACCGCACCCTCATCCAGATCGTTGAAGCCGCCACAAAGTCGAAACGACTTGTAAATGCATTTGTCTACAGCTTGTTAGTCCATGAGTACATACATGCTCTAGGACACGTTTCAGAAGCTGATGCCCGGAACCTAGTCTATGAGATATCAAAGAAATGTTTCGGTGAAGACCACATAGCGACAAGATTGGCAAAAGAGAGCCCATGGACACTCTTGAGAGACATTCCACTCAACGCGATAGAAATGCCAAAACGAGTGATGGAAATCGTCAAAGACTTTGAAAAATCGAACCAAAAATACATAGTCTGAGACGCGCGCGCGGAACCTAGTCCGTGTTCAGTGAAATTAGAACTACGATTCAGCCAAATCCGAAATATTTAATAACGGGAAATCACTATTCAGCGGAGGATGTGGATCATGAGCCGCACTAATGACAACTTAGTCTGGGATACACTAACGAAGTCTAGCGAAGACGTCGCCTTCATTCTGGGGTCTCTGGCTAACAAAAAAAGGTTGTTGTTGCTCACAGCAGTTCTAACACGATCACGGACTTTCAGAGAACTGCAAGCTGTAACAAAGCTTGGCAAGACAGCATTAGCACACCACTTAGGAATACTGGTAAAGTCAGGCCTCCTGAAACACACAGGCAAAGGACAGTACGAGTTGAGCCCTGATGGCACTGAGTTTCTGCAGGCCCTAGCGACGGCGTATGCCAGATCAAGAAAAAGACGCGAACTAGAAGCGGCAAGACGAGCAGATTACATCCTAAGAACACATACCAAGGAAAAGGAAAGAAAAATGAAGAAATTCGAAGTGAAAATCGTGAATCTTGAACCAATGCGTGTGGCCAGTGTCTGCGCGACAAGTACGACACCAGAACATGATGCATGGGAGAAAATGCGTTCATGGGCTGAACCTAGGGGTCTACTTGAAGACATCGACAAACACCCGGTATTCGGTTTCAACAACCCAGATCCTTCGTCAGGTCGAAAGGAGTATGGATATGAGTTCTGGATTCGTGTGGGGCCAGAAACACAACCTACCGGAGATGTTGAAATCAAGAAGTTCCAAGGCGGACTCTACGCTGTCACAACGTGTAAGTTGAAAGAGGAAATAGAGTCCGAATTCTTCAAGAAGGAAGGCTATCTAGAATCTTGGAAGAACATCGTAGACTGGGTCAAGTCAAGCAAATACAAGCTCGGTAAGCATCAATGTTTGGAAAAAGCGCACGAGCCCGGAGCATCAGAGGAAGAACTGATTCTGGACCTGTACTGCCCTATCGAAGAATAGCAAGAATAACGCATACCTGAAAGTCCTACGTTAAGAAGATTTATCCCCTCCCTTTTTTTCTACGCTTATACGTGCGACGCTCATTTCCATTTTCCCCGCGCTTGTTAATACCAGAAGAAAACGATTTCCATGCAATAATCTTCAAAAACAGCAGTCAATGCACGTAGTTCTCCGAAGAAAAATCCTCAAGAAAATAGATACGTGTGAGTGCGTGCATATATTCTACAATTTTGCCAATGACTTTTCGTAGCCGGTAACAACACATTTTTTGCCTTTATGAATCACCGTGTGTCCTTCTTTCTGCAAAAGCTTCTTTTGGGCTTCGGCTCCGCCAGGATATTTCGGATTTATCACTCCGCCAGTTTTCAAGGTGCGCCAATAAGGAGTAATGTCTCTTTCACCCATTTGTCTCTGTTCCTCAGCGGCGTTGGCTGCAATCCAAGCGAAAATGCCTGTGGTCATAGGACAACCAATAGTCGCTCCGTGTTTCTTAGCAAGGGCGACGCGAATTTCATTAATGGTGATAAGCTTTCCTTCAGGCACTCTTCTCATCATTTCATTCACTTCCATCGGTGCCGGAATAACCACTGTGCCTGTGCCCCATCTCTTGCTCAACTTATCAGTGATTTTTTCTACCTTTGGCAAATCCTTGCTATTCTTTAATTTTTCAGTCCAACTTTTTCTTTTTGACATAGTTTCCCTGAGATTAGTTTTTCATTTTGTTAATAAGCCTTCAGTGCTCTAGATTCTGACTCCATAAATTTCTAGGCAACGAAAGAATTCTAGAAATTTATAAAATCTCGACTAGTTATAGACTTAGGACTTGAGTGAATAGCATGAAAGTCTTGTTCGTGTGTTCCGGTAATGCTTATCGAAGCCCTGTAGCAGAAGCCCTACTGAAGAAGTTGAAGCCAGAGATCGATATTGACTCCGCAGGGGTAGATCCAGCAATTCCAATTTCAGTGGTCGCGAAGAACTACGTAACAAGAGAGAACGCCCAAAAGTATCTAAAACACGCTCCAGAGGGTTTGACAGATAAGAAACTCAATACCTATGACCTAATCGTCGCCATGAAATCTGAACACCGAGACATCATCTTAAGCAGATGCCCCGAATGTGCAGATAGGATAATTGTTTGGAACATCGACGATCCATATTTCTTCCCGCATGGATATGCTGAAAAGATATTCAACCAGATCAAAGACAAGGTTTTAGAACTGGCTGACTCATTGTAAACCGTGTATTCTCAGTGCCCTTTCACATACTCTGTGATTTTCTTCTGGAATAGGGCTTCCTGTAGTAGATTGCTTCTCTTTATCCATGCTTTAAGGGGAATCTGAAATTGACTAGTTATCCGTTGAAGAGCCTCTTCTAACGTGTTGTATTTTCGTGGCCTCTGTTTCATGGCGTTCCTAACATTTTCTCTCACCTGCCAAACGCCCACGGGCATGATGTAACCAGGATGGGCCTCTCTCAAAACCACCACCACTGCTTGTCGTCTCTCCTTTGCCAACAGCTCACCGACAGCTAGCCGTGCCGCATAATAGCACCCCCCAATGCTGGCGTAGGTGGTGCGCCCCGCAAATCCCTCCCAATCAGAGAAGACAACAATGTTGCGACCCGTTGGATTCCAAACAGTGCCTGGATACCAAGCCTCCATAGCCTCATAACTCCAAGCCCCCGGCATCATCAAAACTTCGAACCTATTATCCAGATACCTTGATTCGTAAACACGAAACTCATTGATCTCTGGGAACATTTTGATTTTTCGAATCAAATCCTTTGAAATGATGCTGTCAACTGCCGTAATGCTCCAACGAGTCGGCACCAAACGCCTGTTATCCTTCAAACCAAAGGAACCAACGCTAAAGGCTCGTTGTATCCTAGAAACAAGCACGTTCTTCCTATACAATGCAGTTACGGCTTCTACAGCCTTGAGGTCAATGTCACCGTATGCTTTTTCTATTTGCTGATCCCAACGAGAGGTCCCAACTCTTACATCTCTCAGAAGGGCTGAAGGTCCAAAGGGCTGAATCTCATCATCTAGAACTAGGGCTCGTTGCGGCTTCTTCTTCAAAGCCAATTCTACATCCACCGGTCCCACGGATAAAGCCAACTCTCGGGTTCTCTCCATAATCTTCCCAGCCTCCTCAAACTTCTTCACGTGAACCCGATGCTTCCCACGTATCAACATTGATCTAAAAGCCACAATGTCATCGATGGATTTACCAAACCATAGTTCCGGCGAGTCGTACACGCTGGTGTCTTCATGAATCGGTGGAACCAAAGGTCCCGCATAAACATATGGATATCCAATGCGCCCTACGAAAACTCCCGGTGGAGAAGCCCCATCAACACCCAAACTATCGATTAGAGGCATTGTCTTGAAGTAATATTTTAATCTAACAACCAGCGGGCATCTTGTCTTACCACACAGGAATTTGGCGCCCTTACAAGCAACGCACAACGCATCCTTAGCAGCCTTTGCGACTATATAGTCTGCGCTATAATTTATGTCGGCCGCGATACTTGGACTTCCTCCAAGTCGGAGAATCCAAGGATTATCCTTGAAGAATACTTTGGCCTTCTTTGGTTTCTTAGTCCACATCGCGCGCGCTCTCATCTATTCTATTGCGTTCTTATCCAAAAAATCCTTTCTCCCCTTCTTAGCTCATAGATTAAGATTAGAATGATGATGCCATATCTCGCTAGGTTTATCTATTCCCAAAAAAGTAGAATACTGTTCCAAAAGGTGAAAACCTTTGGATGCGGGGAAAGTGTACAAACACCCTCTTAAACACAAAAAGTATTTACTATCCATGTCAATATCAAGAAAAGAATAGGCTTTGTGAACGGGGAGGAAACTTCAGAAGTGGGCACTGAAAAACTCAGTAAAATCTTCAATCCCCAAAGAATCGCCGTTATCGGAGCAAGTGACAGAGAAGACTCTGTAGGCACCAAATTGCTTCGAAATCTGATTGGCGTGGGCTACAAAGGGGTAGTTTATCCCGTCAATCCTTTCAGACCCACTGTACACGGCATAACCGCCTACCCCAATATTAAGAGAATCCCACGACAAATAGATCTGGCGATCATAGCAACTCCGGCACATACTGTTCCGCAGATCGTCGAAGAGTGCGGAACGGCCGGAGTTTCAGGAATAATTATTGTCTCAGCAGGTTTCAAGGAGGCTGGAGAAGAAGGAGAAGCTTTTGAGAAACAAATTCTTGAACACAAAAACCGTTACAACATGCGCATCATTGGACCTAACAGCCTTGGCGTGATGCGCCCAAGAATCAAGTTTAACGCCAGTTTTGCGAACAAAGCAGCCAACTCCGGGAAGATAGCATTCATTTCACAGAGTGCGGCGTTATGTGCTTCCGTGCTAGATTGGGCTTCGGAAGCTCACGTAGGATTTAGTGCTGTGGTTTCCGTGGGGTCAATGCTCGATGTCGATTTCGGAGATTTAGTCGACTACTTTGGGACTGACCCTCAGACAACAAGCATTGTGCTTTATATCGAGTCTATCAAGAATGCACGGAAGTTTGTGAGTGCAACGAGGGGATTTGCTAGGACTAAACCTATTATAGTCGTGAAGGCAGGGCGCTTTCCTGAAAGCGCTGAGGCAGCGTTGTCTCATACTGGGGCTCTGTGCGGAGAGGACGCTGTTTATGGTGCTGCTTTTAGACGCGCCGGAATAGTTCGTGTTGAGGCGATAAACAATCTTTTTAGCTGCGCCGAAGCTTTGGCCATGCAGCCGAACCCTAAAGGTCCAAACCTCACCATAATCAGCAATGCGGGCGGACCTGGAATTATGGCTACTGACTTCCTCATCGCGAAAGGTGGGAAGCTTCCAGCGCTAAGTAGCAAAACTATTCACGCGTTGGACAGTGTTCTACCTTCTTACTGTAGCACCCAGAATCCTATTGACATCTTGGAGGAAGCTACTGCAGATAGGTTTAGGAAAGTTATGGAAATCTGCTTCAAAGATCTTAACAGCGATGGCTTCTTAATCATATACACCCCTCAAGGCGCAGCGGATCCAGATGAAACCGCAAAGATAATCGTAGAACTTTCGACACAAATCAAGAAGCCCATCCTTACCTCTCTAATAGGTGAGGACAGCTGCCGGAATGCCAAAAGAATCCTACGAAAGAACGGTATTCCAGCATTCGCGACACCCGAGCAGGCGGTTTCCACCTTCATGTATATGCATGGTTACACGAAGAACCTAGAGCTCTTGTACGAAACTCCCGAGGAGTTTTCCGTGGACTTGTCCATTCCCAAATTTCTCAAAGAAGTTTTAGAAACGGCCTTTAAGAAAGGACAGAAAGTTCTAAATACACATGAGTCTCTGCATTTTCTTGAAGCCTACAAAATCCCGACAATAAAGACCCTTGTTGCCAAAACTTCGGAAGAAGCCATAACTGCAGCCTCTAAACTGGGGTATCCTGTCGTTCTTAAGGTGCTATCGCCACAGATAGTTCATAAATCTAAAGTTGAAGGAGTTGTTTTGAATGTGTGGACACCTGCACAAGTCAAGAGGTTCTTCAAAGAGTTGGCGGAAAAAGTCAGGGAATACAAATCTGGAGCAGAATTTCATGGTGTTGCCATCCAACCGATGATCCAGAAGAAAAGCGGCGAAATTTTAATCGGTTCAAAGAAAGACCTGCATTTTGGTTCAGTCATCGTCTTTGGCATGGGCGGAGTTGCCACAGAGTTGTTAAAAGACGTAAACATAGGATTTCCACCGCTAAACCAGGTGCTTGCAAGGCGGCTTATGGAGAAGACCGCTATTTACAAACTTTTGGAATCAAGTGAGTGTCCTGTTTGTGCTAAACTTGAAGAAATCTTGGTGAAGTTCTCTCAGCTTGTGATCGATTTTCCCGAAATAAAAGAAATAGACATAAACCCAATCATGGTTAGCGAAAACGATGCTGTGGCCGTGGACGCTCGTATAGTCATAGACACGGAAGTAATTCTGCGAAAAGTCCAACCTCACGAACACACCGTGATTACTCCATATCCCAAGAAGTATATTGCCCAATGGAAGTCAAAAGATGGAACATCTGTTGTTCTCCGCCCCATAAAGCCTGAAGACGAACCTCTTCTCTATGAACTGTTTCAGTCTTTTTCAGAGGAAACGATGCGGTTCCGGTTCTTTCAGGTGATCAAAGATATGCCCCACGTAACCTTAACTAGGTATTGCAACATAGACTATAACCGAGAAATCGCTATAGTAGCAGAAGAGAAGAAAGACAAGAGAAGAATTATTGGTGCTTCACGACTCATCCTGGAACCTGGGCAGAAACGCGGCGAGTTTGCTGTGGTTGTGGGAGACCAGTGGCAAGGGCTTGGGCTTGGGTCGAAATTAGTCGACTATATCCTTGAGATTAGCAGAGACATGATGTTGGAGACAATCAGTGGGGACATCCTGTCAAGGAACCTTAAGATGATTCGTCTTTGCACTAAGAAAGGATTCAAGATAGAGTCTGTTGACGAAGACACTGTCAGAGCAACAATGGGACTATTCTAATTTTCATCCACTTCTTTTGGGCTGCGTAATATAAGCCCATTCCCCACATGGGTTCCTGACTTTGAAATTTCAATTTATTCTATAGAATTTCCTAGATCTATCGAACGCTTCTTTTCATAAAAAGCGTGGGTAAAAAGAGGGGGTTATTCCTTGTAACCAACCTCGTCTTTAAGTAGCTGAACCGACTCCGGGTTCATGAGCGTTGTAGTGTCGCCGATGGGTTCGTTTCTGACCAAGGACTTCAAGATTCTTCGCATGATTTTTCCGCTTCGTGTTTTTGGCAGTTCATTAGTAAATACTATCTTGTCAGGTCGTGCCGTTGGTCCAATCGTTGCGTCA
>Ga0224501_10000092_pt1 | contig 95722 bp, 92 predicted proteins | sample SF_Oct11_sed_USG_4_FD_169105 | JGI IMG/M metagenome (GOLD analysis project Ga0224501, IMG submission 169105) | Sediment microbial communities from San Francisco Bay, California, United States - SF_Oct11_sed_USGS_8_1 | ecosystem: Environmental > Aquatic > Marine > Sediment | place: USA...
CAGTCGCACCCCCGGGGCTCCTCTGCGGTTAACGGCGTCATGGCGAATCTTTTCTCTGCATCGAAGGCGGCATAGTCACTTCGGATCTGTAACGCGCTGTTATTGATGAGCCCCAGACCGCGCCACGCAAACTCTTCACGCAAGGCAAAAACCTCATCCATCAGACTCTGCGCCTTCTGGTTGCCCGCCTCACTCACTGCACGGCAGTACTCGTTCTCCACCTCACTGCGCCCACCGTTGATCTGCTCAATCAGCATGAGCGTCGATTGCATCACATCGAGCGGCTCAAAGCCGGCGATCACCAGCGGCTTCTCATACGCAGCTGCAATCGGCTGATAGGCACGGCAGCCAATGATTGTGCTGACGTGTGACGGGCCGAGAAAACCGTCGATCGTCGTCTCGCCCTGTTGCAGGATCGCCGCCATCGCCGGTGGCGTTAGCAGATGATTACAGAAGACGGAGAGGTTCTTCAGCCCCTCACGCTCCGCATGGGTGATCGCCACCGCCGTGGCCGGTGTGGTGGTCTCAAAGCCGATGGCAAAGAAGACCACCTCTCGCTGCGGATTGTCGCGGGCAATGGTCAGCACATCCTGAGTAGAGTAGACCATGCGCACGTCAAATCCCTCCGCCCTGGCCCGAAACAGACTATCCCGATCACGGGTCGGTACCCGCATCAGGTCGGCATAGCTGCAGAGTATGGGGGCATGCTCACGCAGCAGTTGCAGCGCCATGGTGATACGCCCCGAGGGCAGGACACAGACCGGGCAGCCGGGGCCGTGAATATAATGGAGGTTCTCGGGCATCAGCCCCTGCACCCCGTAACGGAAGATCGCATGGGTGTGACCGCCACAAAACTCCATCAGGCGATAGTCGCGCTGTGGTTTAACCGCGGCACGAATCGCCACAGCGAGTCGCTGTGCCAGGGCGTGGTCACGAAACGGTGCGATATATTTCACGGCCTCTCCTGCCCCTCCGGCTGCACCAGTGCCCCCGCCTCAGCAAAGAGCCTCAGGGTGCGCTCTGCCTCCTGCGGCTCGATACGGCTGATAGCATATCCCACATGCACCAGCACGTAGTCGTCCAGCACCACCCCATCGAGCAGCGCCAGGGAGATCACCTTGCGCACCCCGCCCACCTCGACCGTGGCGCTCTCACCCGTGACATCAAGCTGCACCACCCGGGCCGGGATCGCCAGACACATACTACTGTCCGATCTCCGCGAGCTGTCGCGTGGCGCTTAGCCACTGATACCAGCTATCCATCCCCTCACCGCTGGTAGCGGAGAGTTGCAGCACCTTAATGCGTGGATTGACCCTGCGTGCATAGTCGATGCACTGCTCCACATCGAACTGCAGGTGGGGGAGGAGGTCGAGCTTATTGAGCAGCAGCAGATCGGCGGAGGCAAAGATATCGGGGTACTTGATCGGCTTATCCTCCCCCTCGGTAACCGAGAGGATCACCACCCGATACGCCTCACCCAGGTCAAAGGCGGCGGGGCAGACCAGGTTGCCGACGTTCTCGATAAAGAGCAGGCTCCCGGATGGTGGTTGCAGCGACTCCAGTGCATGACCCACCATGTGGCCATCGAGGTGGCATCCCTTACCGGTGTTGATCTGCTGCACCGCTGCCCCGGTCTGTCGGATCTTCTGCGCATCGTTATCGGTCTGCTGGTCGCCCTCGATCACCGTGATCGGCAGCTTGCCCCTGAGCGCCTCAATGGTGCGGGTCAACAACGTTGTCTTGCCCGAGCCGGGGCTGGAGAGGAGATTGAGCGCCAGAATATTCCGTTCACTCAGCCAGCGACGATTAGCCGCCGCGTATTCATTATTTTTGCTAAGGATATCCTGCTCCAGCCGGATCAGGCGCTCCTCGCCATGGTGGTGATGGTGGTGGTCGCCATGTCCCTCTGCCACTCTCCGACTATCCGTCTCACCACATCCGCATACGCTACACATCTGCCCACCCCGCTCAGCAATCGTCTCCACAATCTATGCCAAATCGCTCTGCAAATACACCCTGCAGGCGCACGGGGATCCCATACTGGTATACTCTGCCCCACACACCATCACGACAGGGTAGCTCCATGCACAGGGCCAGAAAACGGTTCGGCCAGAACTTTCTCCACGACCAGGGGGTGATCAGCGGCATCGTTGCGGCGATCCGTCCGCGTGAGGGTGAGCATCTGGTGGAGATCGGCCCCGGCATGGGGGCGATGACCGAGCCGCTGCTTGAGGGGTGCAAGGCGATGGATGCGGTGGAGCTGGATCGCGACCTGATCCCCGGGCTACGTGCCCAGTTCGCGGTGCAGGGTGGGCTCACACTGCACAACGCCGATGCCCTGAAGTTCGACTTCTGCGCCCTCGCCACAGATGGCCGTCCGCTGCGGGTGGTCGGCAACCTCCCCTACAACATCTCCACCCCGCTCATCTTCCACCTGCTGGGGCAGTCACACTGCATTCAGGATATGCACTTTATGTTGCAGCAGGAGGTGGTGGACCGCCTCGCCGCCGGGCCCGGCAATGGTGACTATGGGAGACTCGGCATCATGGTGCAGTACCGTTGCCGGGTAGAGAAGCTCTTCACCGTTCCCCCTGGCGCCTTCAACCCGCCCCCCAAGGTCTACTCGGCGATCGTTCGCCTCACCCCCTACGCCGAGCCACCGGTTGCGGCAAAGGATGATAGACTGCTGGCTCAGGTGGTCACCACCGCCTTCCAGCAGCGGCGCAAGACCCTGCGCAACAACCTGAAAAAATTACTTCCAGTCGATACCATCGAGGCGCTCGGTATCGACCCGGCGCGTCGCCCCGAGACCCTGACGCTGGAGGAGTATGTACGCCTCGCCGATGCCCTTTACCAGACCAACCACTCGCCGCGCTAAAATTGTGAATGCAACCGTAACTGCTGCGATCGAAATCCTCTATAATGGCCACTATAAGAGTGCGGTGAGTGTCCGGAAACCGACTGTTGTTCCTCTCATAAAACCGGGCACAGTTGCTCCATCTCAACCGGTTATTCATGCATCAGGGGTAGAACCAGGATGAAAAGTAAGGTCGATACAAAGGACTTACAGATTGGTATGTATGTATCCGAGCTGGATCGTCCCTGGCTTGAGACCCCCTTTCTATTTCAGGGCTTTCGTATCTCCAGCAAAGGGGACATCAACGAGCTGACCCACTACTGCAAATTTGTCTACATCGATGAAGAGAAGAGCGACTACGAAAAGGAGCTCATTCCACAATCGACACAAAATAATCATGCGTCGAGACAGCTACCGGAAATCAAGGTACGTTTTCCTGAACACAAGGTGCCGATCGAAGAGGAGATGTCAGAGGCACGCAAGATTCGCGCTGTGGCCGAACAGCAGATCTCTGAGCTACTCAATCAGTCAAAGGGGGGTAAGGCACTCGATATTCAGCAGGCCAATGTCGTCGTCAAAAATATCACCCAGAGCCTGATGCGCAGCCCGGACGCGATGGTTCTGCTCAGCAGCATCAAGAGCCATGAGCGTGAGGCCGAGGCACACGCCATGAACACCTGCATCCTCTCTATCACCCTGGGGCGTTTTATGCGTTTCTCGCCGAAGATGGTGGATGAGCTGGGTCTTGCCGCCCTGCTGCATGATGTGGGCGAGGTAAAGATCCCCACCGAACTGCTGCACAAGGAGAAAAAATCCCCTGAGGAGCTGGCACAGGTCAAGCGCCATACCGAATTTGGTGCCCACATCCTGATGGGGGCCAAGGGGATGCCGGAGAGTGTTATCGAGGTCGCCTACTCCCACCATGAACAGATCGATGGCAAGGGGTACCCGCGGGGACTCACCGCTGAGGGGATCAGCGCCTTTTCCCGTATCGTCACTATCGTTGAGACCTATGACCGACTGACACAGGGCTATAACGAGAAACGGATCTCTGCCACCGAGGCGCTACGCTATCTCTACCTCTATCGTGACAAGATCTTCGATGCCCGCATCACTGAGGCCTTTATTAAATGTCTGGGGATATATCCGGTGGGCAGTCTGGTGGAGCTGGAGACCGGTGAGGTAGGTATCGTCATCTCGGCCCAGCCCGGCGAATTCCTCCACCCCAGACTGATGCTGGTCAGGGATCGCAAAAAGAGCCCCTTCGACAAACCGCGCATCATGAACCTGGCCACCTTTGCCAAGAGTGATCCGGGTAAATATGTGGTGAAACAGGTATTGCCGCCCGATGCCTACGGGGTCGACATGCGCTCCTATCTACTGAGCGAAGATTTGATCAGCGCCTAATATTAGACCGGTCCGCCATAGACATGGATCGGATCTGACTTGCCACGCACGTTGTGTTTACCCAGATCCGTCAGCTCTCCCTTTAGTGGGGCGGAGAGCATCTGATACGCATCGGAAGAGACGATGATGGTGTGCTGCAGTCGTTTGGAGAGCCCCTCCAGCCTGCTGGCGGTATTAACCGCATCGCCGAGGAAGGTATATTCGTAGCGGTGATCGGAACCGATGGTGCCCGCCATCACCCGACCAAAGTGGATACCGATCCCTGCCTTGGCAGGCGAACCGTCGGGCAGCTCCAGTTCACTGACCCGTTTGGCGATGTCGAGCGCCGTCGCCATCGCATTGTCGATGGCCCACGCCGGGTGTTCAGTGCTATAGACTGCCAGAATCGCATCGCCCATAAATTTGTTAATGATGCCGTTGTAGCGGGAGACCATCTCGCTCAGCTCTGAGAAGAAGGTGTTGAGGAAGTGGATCACATCTTCGGCCGAGGCGGCCTCGGTCATCTCGGTAAATCCGCGTATATCGCAGAAGAGGATCGCCACATCACGCTGCTCACCATGCTTGAGGGTCTCGGTATCGGTTGTCAGCAGCTTCTCCATAATATCGGGGCTAACCACCTTGCGCAGCATCTGCTCCACCTTCTCGCGATCCTGAACGTAGTCGACCAGACGATTTAACTGAATTGCCAGTAAGCCCAGCTCATTCTGACTAACAACCGGAATCATCTGCTCGAACTCACCCGCCTGGGCATCACGCACCACCTTTAACTGCGGTTCGATAATAGAGTGGAGGGTGCGCGAATAGCCGCGAATCGACCAGACCATCAACAGCCCCATCATAATGAGATAAAAGAGCAGATCTGTCGCAAACATCGCCACCACAGGCTTGTGATCCAGCGGGAACGCCTCCAGAGTCTCATTCAGCTTGAGAGTGGCAGTTAACCCAAACAGCAGGATCAGGGTAAGGATACTCAGGGTCGCCCGCTTCATGGTGACGGAGATCGGGATCAGGCGGAAGCTGTCAACACTCTGCTCCACCCCGTTTTTAAACCACTCCCGACTCGCCGCCAGAGTGGTATCGACACCCGCGAAATAACCAAAGGTAATAATAATCAGAGTGCTGCAGAGTGCATCGATAACACGCACCTCATACAGCAGTGTCGATATGAGCATCGATGCCGTGGCGATCACCGCATAAAGGCTCAGCTCACGCAGAAAATAGAGGCGCTGACGAAGAGAGAGGCAGTTAATGCGCTTTTCTGGCGAGTTGTAACGACCCCAGAAGAGTTTGCCGACCAGAAACATCAGCAGAAAATAGGCGATCGGCAACAGATAGATGGTCTGGTTGTTGGCCTCAAGCGCGATAAGCTGATAGATAGCAAGCGTCACCATACTCGCCACATAGTGCCCATAGCGAATATGCCTGTCCTGAATGCCAATGAGTGAGAAGTTAAAACGCATTAAACCTTTTCTTTAACTTGTTATTCGCGCCATAACGACTGCACCAAGTCGGATCGCGCCACCATCTACCCGCAATATAGTAAGTGATACCGTATAGAGTTTCTACCAAAATTAAGAAAATACAAGGTTTTACGGCATATTTCTACCATTTAACCATAACTCTGCCGCACTACGGGTCGTATCGAGTATCACGGAGGGATAGAGACCGGTAACAAGAACGATCACCGCCAGCACCGCAATTAGCAGTAGTTCACGCCCACGAATATCCTGAGCAGCGAGGATCGCCTGGCTCCTCGCCACACCGTAAAAGACGCGTCGATAGTGAGCCAGAAGATAGCCTGCCCCCAGTATCAGGGCAAAGAGGGCGGCCAGTCCGGCACCGGTATGACTCTTAAGGGTAGCAATGATCAGCAGGAACTCCGCAATAAAACCGTTGGTACCGGGGATCCCCATACTCGCCAGGGCGAAAAGGAAGAAGAGGGCGGCCAGCAGCGGCATGGTAGTGGCAACCCCACCGAGGGTGATCACCTCATTGGTACCTATACGCTGGTGCAGCATGGCCGTTAGCAGCACCAGCCCCCCACTGATCACGGTGAAATTGAGCAGTGCGAAGAGCGCCCCCTGAATCCCCTCGATATTGAATGAGGCCAAACCTAACACCACTAGCCCCACGTGGCTCATGCTGGAGAAGGCGAGCATACGCCGCAGATTGGTCTGTACCAGGGCCATCAGTGCACCATAAAGGAGAGCGATCACCCCCAGCCCCGCCAGCAACCAGTGAAACTGCTGCGCCGCCTCCGGCGCGAGGGGGATGGCAAAGCGGATCAAACCGTAGACCCCCAGCTTGATCCCCAGCAGGATCGCCGTCAGCCCCAGCGGCCCCTCCATCGCCACCGTCGGCAGCCAGGTGTGTAGTGGGAAGAGCGCCGTCTTTACCGCAAATCCCAGCAGCAACAGCAGAAAGACGACCCCCTGCGGCTCCTGTCCCAGCGGTTCAGAAAGCAACCGCAGGTAGTCGAACACCAATCCGCCATCGGCGTGGTTGAAGGCGAGCAGGAGAAAACCGAACAGCAGGGGAACCCCACCGATCAGCATCTGCATAATGTATTTCGATGCGGCAAAGCGACGGTTGGGCCCGACCCCCCAGAGGCTGATGAGGAAGAAGCTCGGGATCAGTGAGAGCTCCCAGAAGAGGAAAAAGGCCATCGTGTCGAGGGCGGTGAAGATCCCCAGTGTCGCCGTCTCCAGCAGCAGTAACAGGATAAAATAGAGACGCGGCATGGTACGCACACTGTTCCACGAAATCACCACCACCCCGAGGAAGAGCAGCGTTGTCAGCGGCAGAAAGAGCAATGAGATACCATCAACACCCATCTGATAGTGGATATTTAGCGTCGGGATCCACACTGCGCTCTCCACAAACTGAAACTCTCCCACGCTGCTGTCGAAGGCCACAACCATGGCGACAGCGAGAGCCAGATCCAGCAGCGCCGCCCCCAGGGCCACCCAGCGTGCGAGGCGTACATCGAGCAACCAGATCAGAATCGCCGCCAGCGGCAGGCTGAGGAGCATCAGGCTGATATAGGGGAAAGTATGCTCAGTCACACCACAGCCCCCTTAATGAACACGGGCATAGAACTCCCCCAGATTGACCAGTGACATATCGACCAGCTCCAGCAGTGGCTCAGAGTAGAAACCGGCACCCAGCAGGCAGAAGAGGATCGTCGACGCCAGCACCACCTCGGCACGATTAACACGCTCTATCTCCCGCATCCCCTCCGGTTTGGCGGCAAGAAAGGCGCGCTGGAAGGCCCACAACAGAAAACCGGCGGCTACCACGTTGCCCAGCGCCGCGGCGATGGTCACCAGCGCACCGTAGCGGTGCATCGACGCCTCCAGGATCAGGTGAGCGGCATCAAAACCGGGGGTACCCGGCATTCCAACAATGGAGAGACCGGCAACAAAGAAGGTGATGCCGATAAGTGGAATGGTTTCAAACAGACCACCCAGCTGATGCAGCAACGCAGTGCGGGTGCGGCGAAACACCATCCCGGTCATAAACAGCAGCCCCGCCCCGGCAAGGCCAAAATTTATCGACAGGATCAGCGCCCCCTGAAAGGCGAGTTTGCTAAGGCTGAACAAGCCGATTATCAGGATCCCCGAGTGGCTGATCACCGCAAAGGCGAGCAGGCGACGCAGATTGCTCTGGGTCAGCGCCAGCAGTGCCGCATAGAAGACCCCCGCCACGGCAAAGGCGATGATATAGATGTGCCACTGCATCACCGCCTCAGGGAGCAGCGGCAGCACGAAACGAAAGATACCGTAAATGCCGGTCTTGAGCCCGATGAGAAAGACCGGCGCCACCGCCACCGAGCCGTGCTCGGCGATCTTCGGTAACCAGCCGTGCAGCGGAAAGAGCGGCACACGCACCGCCATCCCGTAGAACAGCAGGAAAAAGATGATACTTTGGGTTGCTGCCGCCAGGGGTTGAGCCGCCAGGGCGTAGAGATTGAAACTCCACTCGCCATTGTTGGCATCGGCATAGTTCCAGCCCAGCATCAGGGTACCGGCGAAAAGTAGCAGCAGGCCGCTAGCCATGAACTGAACGAAGCGCATTACCGCCTCATCCTTGGCCGGTGAGGTCGACCACTTGTGCAGCAGATAACTGACAGGCAGAAGCTGTAGCGCGGTGACCACGACAAACCAGAGCAGATCCACCGTTACCACACTGGAGATAAGCGCCGCCTGTACGGCGAATACCGTTACCAGAAACAGTCCCTTGGGGGGGAAAGTGCGTACCTCGCCATAGAGCACCACCAGAAGGGTCAGCAGGGCGGTAAATATGACGAACAGTACACCAACGCCATCCACTGCCGCATGGTAGGCCAGCGGCCCCAGCAGTTGCAGTCTCTCCGCCAGCTGAAAGGCGGTGACACCATGATCCAGTGTCTGATAGAGCTCAAAGGCCAGCCACAGCTCAATCAGCGCCGCGATCATCGCAACGGGAAAGAGGAGACGATCCCGCTTGCGGATCAGCAGCAGTATTGCCATCGCCAGTAGCGGCAACAACTGAAGTAGCGCCAGGAGCGGAAGGTCGCTCTGTGTACTCCAGTGGATCTCCTGCATCAACATCTTCTGCCCGCCTAAATAATGACCACCAGGGTCGCCATGATCATCAGCCACAGGTAGCGGGGTCGCTCCAGCAACTTCTCAATCGCCTGCGCCTGGCTGCCGATACGGCTGATAAGCCCAATTAGCCCCTCACCGCCGCTGCGCAGGATCAGATTCTCCTCCAGCCACTCCAGTCGTATCGCCAGCCACTCCATGGCGCGACCGGCAACACCACGACCGGTTCCGATCTCGCTGTGACTCTGCACATGTCCGACCACACGATTGACCACCGCGCTATCGAAGTGCTCCACCTCTCGGGCCAGTGACTCGGTGGGGCGCAACAACAGCGCGTCACTCACATCATCAAGCCAGAAGCGTTGCAGGCTGGCGTGGTAGAGCCAGCGCTGCCTGCGCAACCAGGCCGCCACGGCCCTGGGCGGCTTTTCACTCTGCACCAGGATCGAGGGGGCGCTGAGAAACTGCAGGGCACGCCAGCTGGCATGGGCCATCAGGTGCAGCGCCGCCACCTCATACCAGCCAAGACCGATAGTGATAAACATCAGCCCCACCTGTGCAGTGGTGGCAAAGATCAGGCTCGACTTCACATCCGACTGCACCTGAGCCCCCAACCAGCCATAGAGGGTAGAGAGCAGACCGATAATGATGATAAGCGGCGATAGCGCTGGCACCTGTTCCAGCAGTGGCGCCAGGCGGAGCAGCAGGTAGACCCCTGCATGCACCATTAACGAGCCGTAGAAGATCGCCGATGAGGGGGTCGGCCCCTCCAGTGCCCGTCCTATCCAGGGTGCAAAGGGGAACTGCGCCGATTTGGCCAGGGCCGCAATAAGAAAGGCACCCGCCAGCAGACCGGCACCCAGCCCATCAAGTCGGGTTACACCCTGCAACAGATCCGGCCACTCCACCCCGCCAAACCAGGTGATGGTAAGGAACAGGGCGAGGATAAAGGCGGCGTCACCAACGCGGTTGGTAATAAAGGCTCGAGTCGCACTGGCGGTGGCTGTGGGGCGATCAAAGAGGTAGGCGATAAGCAGATAGGAGCTTACCCCCGCCAGCTCCCAGCCGATAAACATCAGCGCCGCATTGCCGGCGCTGACGATCAACAGCATCGCCCCACTAAAGAGCGACATCACCATAAAGAAGCGCTGAAAGCCTGCCTCTCGATGCATATAGTTGACCGAGAATCGCAACGTAAGGAAGGCGATGAGTGCCACCAGGGTGGTCATCGCCAGCCCCAGAGTGTCGAGGGTGAAGCTGATGTTAAGTACAAAACTGCCCACTGCCAGCCACTCCCCCACCAGTAGCTGACCCGGTGCCGTGCCATCAACTAACGCCATCACATCGACAGCGAGAATGATCAACAGTGACATTCCCGAGGCAAACAGGGCCAGGTGGCTGGTCTGTCTCTCCCCCACCTCACCACGATTGCCACCAAAGGCGTAACCGATGGCGATCCAGAGTGCCGCCAGCAGTGGCAACAGCGGGATCAGGGGAATTAGCTTAAGAGGCACATTCCACCCCCTGCTGTGCAATCAGGCTCATCGGCAGCGGCTGACGATGGCCGGTGTACCAGTCGGCGGAACGCCTTACGACCGGTAACTCATTTAGCTCACCCTGCCACTCCACCCACCCCCTGTCGGGGATAAATCGGTCGATACGTGACGTGTCAGGGTTCTTGGCGGCAACGATAAGCCAGCCATTGCCAATCAACTCCTGCAGCGCTGGCTGGCGCATGTAGATCTCGGTCAACAGCTCGCACTTCGCCTCCACCACTACCAGTAGGCGCATCGCCTCGTGGATCTCGATCATCTGTCGCGGCAGACCGGTACGCAGGTCGTCACTGGCCCCGTGCATCACACCGAACAGACCATTGACGTTATGGGTCACCTTGGAGCCGCAGCCGTAACCCTCGTTATTCACCGTAGAGAAGTAGTACTCCAGATTGATCCCCGCCCCCACTGGGCCGTTGGCTAGCAACAGGCGTTCAATCACCTTGCCGTCGATGTCAGTAGTGGGGTCGTAGGAGATAAGAAAGGCGCGGCGGTCGAAGAAGGCACCACGTGTAGCGGCACGGCGGCCGATAAAGGCAAAGCCGTTGGTGGCGTGACCCAGCTCAGGTCGCGCCTGACTAAAGTCCATCGAGCGGCCGATGCTGTGGCGATAGGCACGCTCCAGCCCCAGCTTTTCGGTATCAGGTGCCGATGCAAAGCGGCGTGCCCGCTCGTGGGCCGAGTGGCGTACCGCCTGAGCTAACGTTGCCTGCAACCGTTCCAGATCCCCCTGGTGGCTCGCTGGCACCTTGTCCAGGTCGTACCAGTGGATCTGCTCATCGCAGGTATTGTGCTCGGCGCCGATAAACCAGACATCCTCTTCAATCGTGATCCCCCGATCGCGCAGTAGCGCACGCACGGCGGGGCGATTGGCAAAGGCGGCAAAGATACGGGCATTGGCGCCGCTGTGACGCCCCGAACAGGCACCACAGTCGTAAGCGGCCAGATGGGGATTGTTCTGGCTCATAGAGCCGTGACCGGTGATCACCACCAGGCGCGAGAACGCCTGCAACATACCATTATTCTTCAAAAAGGCCTCACAGCGATCCGCCTGCTCCCCATCACTAAAACCAGACTGCGGGTCGCTCGGTGTTGCATCACTGCGTTGCTGCTCGGCGCTAAAGATAACATCGGTCACCACACGCTCTTTGTCGAAACGACGGCGCAGCCCATCAAGCAATGTGCCCGTACGGTAGGGGGCAAACAGTTTACCCGCCAGCAGAAATAAACTGACCGGGGCGGCCAGCGCCATCAGCGGTAGTGAGATAACAGGGTTGAGGCGGGTCGACTGTAATAATTTCTGCCGCCAGTTGAGACGTTGTCTGCGACGCCGCAGGTGCAGCTCAGAGAGCGCTTCCTGCCCCTGTGCGGGTACCTCACGGGTCTCGTGGGTTGGCACTGCAACCACCGGGCAGAGGGTGATCGGTTTTTCACTATCGAGTGGTTTCCAGTACTGAAAGATATTGAAGTGGGCGGCGGCGCCCAGGGTCTCGATGGACGGGTCCAACTCCTCCAGGTGGCGGCGAATCGACTCTTCACGGTCGTCCATGCAGAAGATCAGCTGCGCCGAGGGGTGTCCCGCCTCACCACCACGCGCCGCCCAGGGGCCACGGCCGTGGTTCTGGGTCAGGGCATTGTAGACCTGCTCATGGTAGTGTCGCTCGTAGGCCTGCAGCCAGAGGAACCCGCTGCTCTCATCATCCATATCGAGGGCAGCAAAACAGACCTCCAGTTGCTCATCGCGCAACCAGCTCACCTCGTCGGCACAGAGTCCCAGATGCTGTGCCAGCAGAAAGAGGCGCCAGCCGCTCCTTAACACAGTGTGACCGCTAAGGGTGTCAGAGGCGGGACTGCGCTTCCAGATCCAGATCCGATCTGCCAGTTGCTGCCACGCCTCGTACTCATCACTCCCGGTATAACTTTCACACAGGCGCTGTGCCGCGTTGACCAGATACTCTGGCAGGTGCTGATTGAACAGCGTGTAACGTACATAGAGCTCGGAGCGTCGACGGCGAAAATACCAGCGCAGCATTTCAAGACTCGCCTCGATACGCCACAGCCGGCGACAGAGACGCTGGGCATAGATGCGCTCCAGCACCAGTCTGACGGCGAGGTACTCCATCATCTCGACCCTGTCGGGTGTCACCCCCTCATAGCCGGGGTTGTTGTGACGCCACAGGAACATACCGGACCACCCCGGTAACTCCAGCGCCAGTCGTTCGATGTAGTGCGCCCAGCGCGCCTCAGGCAGACCGAGACGCTGTAGCTCATCTACCACTACATCAAGTGCCTCATCGGCCAGCAACTCCAGCTCGTCGTGCCACTCGGGCAGGTCGTCGAAGAGCCACCCCAGCTCATCCTTGGCGCTACCGCGCCAGAACGCGAGGAAGCCTCGTTGCCGCTCCTCGCCATGCCAGGAGGCGAGCCCCTGGTCAAGGTAGGCACCCATCAGACGGATCAGGGCGGGACGAAACTCCTGCAGAATATCGTGTCCGGTCAACTGCTGAAGTAGAGCACGCAGCGTCAGGGGATTTCCGACCTGTTCCAGCAACTCATCCAGCAATTTGCCCCCCGCCCTGCGCATCAGGGTATGGCGCAGTGGCAGATCGCCGGCGACCTGGTGTCCCTCCACCTCACCCTCATCGCCAAAAAGCTGCTCGTTCAGCTCGGGACTGAGATCGGTCAGCTCCTCCGGGTGGAGCAGAAAGTGGTGCAGACCGAGGCGCTCAAGGGTCGCCTCCCAAAGTCTGTTAATCGCCTCAGGCTCGGCGCAGCGGCTCTTTTCTAGAATGCGTCGCCGGCTCTCATATTCAATATCCGTATAGAAACGGCTCAGGACCCCCTGCTCCTCAACAAGCCAGGTGAGCTGGCAGTTGGTCACCGGGTTGATCGCCTGACTCATCGCTGCGATGGTGATATCGATCCGGGTAAGAGTGAGTCCATCCACCTCGATACACGGGCTATCACTAGCAAAACGCCCGTCATCGGCCAGTACCGCCGTCAGGTCGTCACGACTGATGCGCCCCTCCCTGTAGTAACGGCGGTAGTCGTCACCACTCTGATAACCATAAGAGCCATTAACCTCCCGCGCCGCCTTCAGGGCATCGGGAAACTTGAGGTGCTGAAAACCGTGCAGGGTATTGTGGTGGACAAAATCGCGGATCGGCGCCTGCGCCGGCAGCACATGCTCAAAATGCTCGATCGCCTGGCGCAGGGCCTCACGTACATCCGGCGAGGCGTTCTGTTCATTCATGCGACTATCCCCCGATACCGGCAAAAAGGTGACCCAGCTGAGCCACCGACGCACCCATCAGTTGCAGGGCCGGGGCCGGGGCAAAACCGAGCAGCAGGATCCCCAGGCTTAGCACCGAGGCGGCCATCAACTCCCCGCGTTCCAGATCGCGAATACCGCGCATCTCCTGGCGCACCGGTCCGGTAAAGAGACGGGTGAGGGTGCGTACCGCATAGGCGGCACTGATTAACACACCCAGGCTCACCCCAATCACCAGCCAGCCCCAGCGCTCGAAACCACCGATCAGGGCGTGCAGTTCGGCAACAAAACCGGCGGTACCCGGCATACCGATAGCGGCAACGAAGGCGAGCGAGGTGAAAAAGGCAAAGCGTGGCGTTATACGCACCAGCGAGCTGTAGTCGTTGATATCGCGGGTATGGGTGCGCTCATAGAGCAGTCCGATCAACAGGAACAGCGCCGCAGCTACCAGTCCGTGGGCCACCATCTGCATTACCGCCCCGGTGATGCCGTGAACATTGAGCGCGGCTATTCCCAGCAATACCACCCCCATGTGGCTTACTGATGAGTAGGCGACCATCCGCTTCAGGTCACTCTGGCGCCACGCCAGCATCCCACCATAAATGATGGCGATCAGGGCAAGGGCCAGCAGTACCCCCTGCATCGCCATCGCCGCCTCGGGTAACATGGCGGTGGCACGCAATAACCCGTAAGAGCCCATCTTCAGCAGGACCCCGGAGAGCAGAATAGAGACCGGTGACGGCGCCTCCACATGGGCCAGTGGCAACCAGCCGTGGAGCGGAAAGAGCGGCATCTTTACCCCAAAGCCGATCAGAAAACCGAGGAATATCAAAAGCTGCGTCTCGGCCGGTAGCCCGTGTGCCCCGGCCAGAATATCGGCAAAGGCGAAGCTGTGGGAGCCCACCTCGTCAAACACCAGCAGCAACGCCAGCAGCATAAAGACCGAACCGCCCATGGTGTAGAGGACAAAGTTGAGCGCCGCCCCCTGGCGGCCACTACCACCCCAGCCGTTGATCAGAAAGAAGAGCGGTATCAGGGTCAGCTCCCAGAAGACATAGAAGAGCACCCAGTCCTGCGCCATAAAGACCCCCAGCATTGCCGACTCGAGTGTCAGCAGCAGCGCATAGTAGCCTTTGGCATTCTCCGTGATGGAGGCGGAGGCGAGGACCGCGATAAGAGAGAGCAGGGTCGCCAGCAGCACCATCGGTAGTGAGATGCCATCGACTCCCAGGGCAAAGCTGGTACCCAGGCGTCTATTCCAGTCGACCCCCACATCCAGTTGAATCGCTGCACTACCGCTATCAAACGAGAGCAGCAGCATCCACGAGAGGAGTAGTGCGATCACCGATGCCGCAATCGCCACACCACGTAGCAACACGCGGTTGTCTCCGGGCAGCAGCGCGATCAGGATGGCACCCGCAAAGGGTGATAGCAGCAGTAGCGTCAGGGAGTCCATAGCTTCTGGTGAATTCTTAATCTGTTTTTTATCGACCGCATAGTGTAGCCGAATCCACCCGTTGTCACCATTTGATAGCTGTTATAACCACATAAGGGTTATGCTAGAACCACCGGTGAGATGGAGGAGAACCTTTGCTAACAAATCAGTTCACCCACCCAGAGAGCGAACTCCTGCGCAGGCTATTAAAGCAGACAAAACGGATAGCCGTAGTTGGCCTCTCGCCCAATCCCTCACGACCCAGCCACCAGGTGGCTGCCGCAATGCAGGGTTTCGGTTATCGCATCATCCCTGTTCGCCCGGCGGTCGATGAGGTACTGGGCGAGAAGGCCTACCCGGACCTCTATGCCCTGCCGGACATGCCCGATCTGGTCGATGTATTCCGCGCACCCGAGCATGTCATGCCGATCGTTGACGCCTGTATTGAACTGGGAATAAAGGCGATCTGGCTACAGGACGGTGTGATAGATGAATCCGCGGCGAAATAGGCGGCAGAGGCGGGGCTAACGGTGGTGATGGACCGCTGTCTCTATCGCGATTATGTGCGATTGATGCAGTAGCAAATCCCGACACCTCATACAGCCCCCACCACCCCCACCTGTAACGGCGGGATCGGACAGTCAAGACACGCCCCTATCGCCCTTAACAGATCCAGCTCATGGAGTTTAACCTCACCATCGGCCATGACCGCGGTAGTGGCCGCCTCAATCACCCGACCCTTAAATTTCACATTAAGATGGGCAAGACGTTGCAGTGATGTCTCAATCTCCTTTAGCGAGAGCTGATTGCGCGGGATAAACCCCATCTCATTACCCGCCTCAAGTTTCCCGCACGCCAGATTAAAGGCCTCTCGCGCCATCGCCTCATCCTGATGACCCGCATGGGCCATCAGCGCAAGGAGCTGTGCCATGTCCTCTTTGACCTGACGCATCCCGCCGCGTGGCTTCTCTCCCTTGCCACTTTCACGCTCACGCAGGGTGTGGCGCAATAAAGTAGCGAGGGAGAATTCAAACAGGGTCACCCGTTTGTCGGCATTGATCAGGGCGTCTAGTTGATCCGGCAGTGACCCCAACAACTCCAGAGGCAGCTCCTCCACACTGGGGATGGCGAGCTCCAGCAGCGGCAACCACTCCCCCCTCGGCACCTCTCTCAGTAGTGCCGCCAGCGCCAGGGTCTGTACCAGCGTGGTCTCATCCACCTGCGGCAGTGCCCGGATTAATTGCTCCCTTTTCATCCCATCACGTGACACCACCATGGCAAAGATCAGCGCCCGTGCTCCATTCGGATCACGTAACGCGCTCCAGATCCCCTCGGGTAACCGTTCGAGCAGGGTATGGGCATAGTCAAGGTGGCGTTCATCATGGTTACCAACACTCTGGCTTACCACCCTCGCCGTACTTCCCCCCCCTGCAGCAAAGGCGGCAAAACCTGTCGCGCTACCAGGTAACTCGCCCCCCCCTGTCTGCGGCTGCAGTCGTTGTTGCCACTCCTGTGAAAAGTAGGGGTCTAGCCGTGCGATACGCTCCTCTACCGGCGGGTGGGTGGCAAGCATCTGCATATAGCTGGATATTCCGCTGCCAAAGAACATATGACTGGCCGACTCGGCATCGGGGTGTTCAATTTTCGTCGAGTCAAACCCGGCGATCTTCTTCAGCGCCCCGGCAATTCCATCCGGGTTACGGGTAAACTGCACCGCCGAGGCATCCGCCAGAAACTCACGCTGGCGTGACACCGCCGCCTTGATCAGGCGCCCGAAGAAGACGCCGATATACCCGATGATGAACAGCGCTATCGCAAGTACGACGATACCTCCGCCACCCTTATTGTTAGACGAAGAGGAGGAGCGATAGCTGCCACGGTGCCCACGTGCACCACCACGTAATATGACCCGCCCTATCAGGGCGAGCACCAGAATACCGTGCAACACCCCCATCAGTCGGATATTGAGACGCATATCGCCATTGAAGATATGACTAAACTCGTGCCCCACCACCCCCTGTAACTCATCACGACTGAGCTGCTCCAGGGTGCCGCGAGTCACCGCCACCACCGCGTTGCTGGTGTTGGTACCGGCCGCAAAGGCGTTAATGCCATGCTCATCATCAAGGATATAGACCTGTGGCACGGGAATACCGGATGCGATAGCCATCTCATCGACCACATTGAGCAGACGCCGCTCCAGTTGATCATTGGTGGAGCGACTCACCAGACGACCTCCCAGTGACTCGGCCACGCCGGCACCGCCACCACTGGAGAGTTGCATTACCTTATAGAGACTGGAGAGCAGGATCACCGATGAAATAGCCGCGGCGACAATCGCGAACAACTCCGGTTGCCACAACTCAATCTGAGTTTCATGTCGGCCGTTAGCGGAGTAGGCAATGACGCCCACTAAAACCAGGTAGAGCGTGACGATGATCACCACCACGGCCAACAGAAACAACATCACCAGCCGGCGACTGCTGCGCCGCGCCGCCTGCTGCTCGGTAAAAAAGTCCATACGCGCGCTCTTTAGAAGCTAACCTTAACCGCCTTGCGTGCCTCTTTATCCTCAAGCTCCAGCATCTGCGCCTCTTTAAAACCGAAGTTATTGGCGACGAGCATATCGGGGAATGACTCACGCTTTGTGTTGTAGCTCATCACCGCATCGTTATAGGCCTGACGCGAAAAGGCGATACGATTCTCCGTGCTGGCCAGCTCCTCCTGCAACTGCATCATATTCTGATTGGCCTTAAGGTCAGGATAGGCCTCCGCCAGGGCAAAAAATTTACCCATAGCAGAGCCAAGTACCGCCTCTGCACCGGCCAGGTCACGGATCGCAGCACCATCAATAGGATTTCCCTCTGCCTTACTGGCAGCACTTTGAGCGGCATTGCGTGCCGCGATCACGGCCTCCAGTGTCTCACGCTCGTGAGCCATATAGCCCTTGGCCGTCTCCACCAGGTTGGGAATGAGGTCATAGCGGCGTTGCAGCTGTACATCGATTTGCGAAAAGCCGTTTTCTACACGGTTACGCAGCGACACCAGCCCGTTGTAAATCACAATAAGATAAACCACCAGTACGGCGATCACACCAAGAATAATCAAACCTTCAGACATTATGGATACTCTCCCTGATTTGCTGACATTGCGGATAATCATCCTAACTGCAGATGGGTCAAAGAACAAAGGATTTACATGAAAGGTGGTGGGGTCCCTGATGTCTCTGGATGGGTTGAACGGAGATCTCTGTCTGTTTCTATTTGAATTATCCCGGAATCATTTAGGGCTAATTTTCCTGACATATCAAATCCGTGCTACTCCAGATAAAAAAGCCCCGCAATGCGGGGCTTTGAAGTTTTATTATTGGTGTGTTAACTACTTATTAGCGATCACTTCGCCTTCTCTTCGAGCTTCTTGGCGCGGATGATCTGACCATCCAGTGCCGCCTCGGAGGCAGACTTGCCGTAGGCCAGGGCGATGAGCTGCGAGTAGTAGACTACCGGCATCTCGAACTTGGTCTTGAAGGTTTTGTTGATGTCGCGCTGGTAGGACTCAACGTTCATCTGGCAGAGCTGGCAGGGGGTGACGATCATGTCGGCGCCGCCGTCGTAGGCGGCCTCGATGATATCCTTGACCAGGGCCTGGCCCTTCTGCGGCTCGGAGAACATCAGTGCGCCCGAGCAGCAGGAGACCTTCTTCTCGTAGCGATTGAGCGCCTCGGCGCCGCACGCCTCGATCATCTGATCCAGATACTGCGGATTCTCGAACGACTCACCGGCGATACCGAAAGGGCGGTTGGTCTGACAGCCGACGTAGCCGGCGATCTTTACACCCTCCAGCGGATTGGTGACCCCCTTGGCGATGGCATCGATACCGATGTCCTCCATCAGCACCTCAACCATGTGACGGGTCTTCGGCATCTGGTTCGGCTCGACCTTGAGGCCGATCTCACCGAGGGCGGCGTTGATCCCCTCACGTACGTGGGCGTTCTCGTTGACGCGGTCCTCCGCCTCGCGGGTGGCGATCCAGCAGGCGGCACAGGGGGCGACGATATCTTTATCGCCCTGCTGCTGTTTGGACAGCGCGATATTGCGTGCACTCAGTGAGAGGCGCGGGATCTCGCTACCGCCGGCATAACCGATAGAGGCGCCGCAGCAGTTCCAGTCGTCGATCTCGTTCAGTTGAATATCCAGCGCATCGCACATGGCGTTGGCGGAACGCATAAAGTTATCCGCGGAGGCCTTGCTCTGTGAGGAGCAGCCGGGATAGAAGGAATACTCTTTCTTGGCCATTTAATCTCTCTCCTACTTGCCAAACTTGGCAACATGTTCAGCTTCGAACTCGGCAGCCTTCGCCAGCATCTTGGCGATGCCGGAACGGTCTTTACACTTGTGACCACCGAAGTACTCCATCGGGTTCATGCGCTTGGTCTTCATCATCGCAAGACCGAGCTCCTTACCCGCCAGGGCATTCTTGATCCCCTGGACGAAACCGTTCATGAAGTAGAGACCGACGCCAATCTTCAACTCGTTAACACGGCCGTTCTCGACGATCGACTTCCAGAAGATGTCGCCGAACTTGACGGTGGGCTGCTCCTTGGGGGCCAGGCCCATGCGCTTACCGTAGCTGGCAAGGCCGTGCATGATATGGGTGATCGGCAGTCCGCGCGGGCAGCGGGCAATACAGTTATAGCAGGAGGTACACATCCACATCGAGCTGCTGCTCAGGACTTCATCACGCTTGTTGGCGCGAATCATCATGAACAGCTCCTGCGGTGGGTGGTCCCAGTTGTTCTCCATCGGGCAGGAGCCGGAACAGACGCCACACTGCATACACATCTTGACCCAATGACCTTCCTCGACGTTGGCCTCGACCTCCTGGAGGAAGTTGCTGCGATATTTTTCGATCATCGCCTGATTCATCTCGCTCATGGTGATGTCTCCTTAGAACTTGAATGGGCTCATGCCGATTTCGCCGATGGTCTTCTCCATATCGTTGATGATCTGGGGAATCTTATCGACATCGGTGATGGCAACTTCGTAGGTCCCTACACGCTCTTTCTCGAGGTTGAGGGTCTTCAGGGTTTCGTCAACCTTGCTCATACGGATATGGGCCATCTCGGAACCTTTGACGAAGTGACACTGGTAGTTGTCACCCTTCTGACAGCCGAGCAGGATGATACCGTCGTAGCCGCTGTTGAGGGCATCGGTGATCCAGATGACGTTGACCGAGCCGAGGCAGCGTACCGGTACCACGCGGGCAAAGGCCGAGTACTCGGTGCGATTCATACCGGCCATGTCGAGCGCCGGGTAGGCATCGTTCTCGCAGGCCAGTACCAGGATACGCGGCTTCTCGTCGAACTCATCCGGGATGTCGACCGCCTTCAGCTGCTGTCCGACGGTGTCGATGGAGTAGTTCTCGAAGGAGATGACGCGCACCGGGCAGGCACCCATACAGGTACCGCAGCGGCGGCAGCGACCCTCGTTGTACTGCGGGTAGCCCTGCTCGTCCTCGTTGATCGCGCCGAAGGGGCACTCCACGGTGCAACGCTTGCACTGGGTACAGCCATCCTTGCGGAAGCTGGGGAAGGAGAGGTCACCGGAGCGCGGGTGGGCGGCACGGCCGAGGGCCGAGTTCTCACACGCCTGGATCGCCTTGAGGACTGCACCGGTGGCATCCTCGACCGCCTGCTGGTCGTCCATTGGACGACGTACGGGGCCCGCGGCATAAATGCCGGTACGACGGGTCTCGTAGGGGAAGCAGATGAAGTGGCTGTCGTTAAAGCCGTGCTTCAGGTGCGGCAGGTCAGTGCCCTGGCGGTAGTTGAGGTTGAGGATCGGCTGGGGCTGAACCTCCAGCTCCGCCTCAATCTTGGCCACCAGCGCATCATCCTTATCCTCTTTTGCCTGAGCCAGCTCAATGGGCAGGTAGGGGTTGGGACCGGAGTTGGGGATCTGTCCGGTGGCCAGTACCACGATGTCGGCCTTGATGGTGCTCTCTTCGGCCAGGATCTTGTCGGTGTAGCCTACCTCAAGGGCGCCACCGGCGGCCTTGACGCTGGCCACCTCGCCCTTGGAGAAGGCTACACCCGCCTCCTGACCGGAGCGGTAGAAATCCTCGCCGGTGGCACCGGGGGTGCGCAGGTCGTCGAAGATGACGGTGGCGTCGCCGCCGGCCGCCTTCACGTAGTGGGCCTGCTTGATCGAGGTCATGCAGCAGTGGCCGGAGCAGTAGGGCAGATGGCCGGGCTTCTCGCTGCGCTGACCGGCGCACTGGACGAAGACCACGTTCCTGGCATCGGAGCCGTCGGACTTCTTGATCGCGCCGTTGTTGGCCTTGACCATCGCCTCGAACTGGCCCTGGTCCATCACGTCCGGGTTCTCCGGGGAGAACTCGGGCAGGTTGGCCATGTCGTAGGGCTTGGAGCCGGTAGCCTGGACGATGGCACCGACGGTGAGGCTCTTGCCATCACTCAGCTCCACGCTGAAGCGGCCCGGGGCACCATCGGTCTTGGTAATGGTGGTATTGAGGTGGACGGTGATCCTGGCGTTGTCGTTGACCGCGGCGATCAGCTGATCGATGTCGTTATCGACCGGGCCCTGCAGGCCGTTCTTGTGCGGAATACGCTTGTATTCGCGGGCGCTGCTGCCGCCCAGCTCGCCGCTGGCGTTGACCAGCTCGACACTGTATCCGGTCTTGGCGCCCTCGATGGTGGCGGTAAGGCCCGCCAGGCCGCCACCGACCACCAGCAGCGAGCGGGTCAGCCCCTGTTCGCCGGAGGACGCCGGGACCTTGGAGAACTTCGCCTCGGCACAGCCCATCCGCACATAGTCGTCGGCCATCTCCTGGGTGGTCTCACGCGCCTCATCGGTGTCGGGACGGACCCAGATGACACCCTCGCGGATGTTGGTGCGATTGATGTGCACGCCCTCGAAGCTGAAGGCCTCGGTCTTGGCACGACGCGAGCAGCCGACCACCACCACGTGGGTCACACCCTCGTTGGTAATGTCATCCTGGATCATCTTCACGCCCTCGGCGTTACAGAGCATCTCATGGTCTTTACCGATGGCCGCCTTGCCGTCGCGCTTGGCGGTGTTGACGAGCTGACCGACATCGAGGCGATCCTCGATACCGCAGCCCTTACAGATGTAAGCTCCGATCTTCATGTCAGCCACGTCTTAACCCTCCGTTCCTGCAACCTGGTTGACCACCTGGATGGCACGCAGTGCCGCGGCGGTCGCATTCTGTGCCGCACGGTTTACGTCCAGCGCATCGGACGAGCAGCCGGCACCGAAGATACCGCCGTTGGACTCATCCAGATCGATGAAGCCGTGCTCGTTGATCACGGTACCCTCGGGGAAAATACCGGTGGGGACGGTGGATTGCATACCGGTGGCGAGGACCACCAGGTCGTGCTCGTTGGCGTAGCGGTTGTAACCCTCGGTGTCGACGCCGCGCAGTACCACGTTGCCGTCACTGCCGCCGACGATGTTGGCCACCTTGGACTTGACGAAGGAGACGTTGGGGTCCTGCTTCACGCGCTGGTGGAAGTCGTCGATACGATCGATGGCGCGGATGTCGATGTAGTAGATGGTCGACTTGCACTCATCACCCAGTTGCTCGGCCACGTAGGTGGTCTGCTTCAGGGAGGCCATGCAGCAGATGCGCGAGCAGTGCTTGAGGTGGTTGCGGTCACGCGAACCGGCGCACTGGATAAAGGCGATGTTCTTCGGCGTGGTGCCGTCGGCGCGCTGGATCTTGCCACCGGTCGGCCCCTTGGGGTCCATCATGCGCTCGAACTCGACGTTGGTGATGACGTTGTCGTAGCGGTCGTAACCGTAGGGCTGAATCTTCGCCGCATCGTAGGGCTTCCAGCCGGTGGCCCAGATCACGGAGCCGACGGTGACGGAGAGGTTCTCCTCCTGCATCTCGAGGTCGACCGCGCCGACCTTGCACGCCGCCTTTGCCTTGTCGGCGTCGGCGGTGCCGATGATGCTGGGGTCGATCACATAGCGCTGCGGGTAGGCCATGTTGTGGGGCAGGTAGGCCGCCTTGGTCTTCTTCATATTGTAGTTGTGGGCGTCATCCACCTCGGCCTCGACGGCGTTGGCGCAGTCGCCACAGGCGGTGCAGTTCTCGTTGACGTAGCGCGGGGCAACCTTCAGGTCGACGGAGTAGTTACCCGCCTCACCGCTGATCCCGGCCACCTCGGTCATGGTCATCAGGCGGATATTCTTGTTCGCCTTCAGACGACGGTACTGGATCTCCAGGCCACAGGTGGGGAAGCAGAGCTTCGGAAAGTATTTATACAGCTGGCCAACACGGCCGCCGACGGTGGGGGCTTTTTCGATCAGCAGGACCTGCTTACCGCACTCGGCTGCTTCCAGCGCTGCGGTGAGGCCGCTGATACCGCCACCTACGACCATAATGGTCTCGTTGGTTGCGACTACCTCAGACATTGATTACCTCCATCAAGGTCAATCTCTCTTTATAAAACCTTACTTGAAATCCGTGATAACGGCTTGATTTCGCACTGTTTTACTACGGATTTCGCGCTAATCTAAAATTTAGAGGGCACACGATACCCGCATCGGAGCAGAAAGCCCACCATAACCAGCATCGAATTTTCCAATGCGCAAATAGATTGTTTATATGTTTTTATTTTGATCCTCGATTTGCTATCCGAGAGGATAATAGTTAACTTTTTTACTAAGAAATCACCGTTACCGACGAGAGCCACCAACGTGCAAGCGACTCCCCTGCAAACTGAAGAGAATTTCATCCTCAATGAGCCCTACTATGAGCCGGTGGGCAATGAGGTCACTATCTTTGAGGCCGCCTACAATAACGGCCTTCCCGTATTGATTAAAGGCCCGACCGGCTGCGGCAAGAGCCGCTTCATGGAGTACATGGCATGGCGTCTGAAGCGCCCCCTGGTGACCGTCTCCTGCCACGACGACCTCACCGCCTCCGACCTGGTGGGACGCTTCCTCATCAAGGGGGGCGAGACCTCCTGGGTCGACGGCCCCCTGGCCGCCGCGGTACGGGCCGGGGCCATCTGCTACCTGGATGAGATCGTCGAGGCGCGCAAGGACACCATGGTGGTGATCCACCCGCTGGCCGACGATAGGCGCGTGCTGCCGATGGAGAAGCGCGGCGAGCTGCTGCGTGCCGGACCCGAGTTCTGCCTAGCCATCTCCTATAACCCCGGCTATCAAAGTGTTTTGAAGGACCTCAAGCAGAGCACCCGTCAACGCTTCGTCGCCCTGGAGTTCGACTACCCGGAGGCGGGGCTGGAGCAGCGCATCATCGAAAAGGAGAGCGGCGTCGATAGCGCAATGGCGGAAAAGCTGGTGAAGTTCGCCGCGATGACCCGCAACCTCAAGGGGAGCGGCCTTGAGGAGGGGGCCTCCACCCGCCTGCTGGTGCACGCCGCCAAATTGATCGCCTCAAACATCTCACCGGTCGAGGCGTGTGAAAGTGCCATCGCCCAGGCGCTGTGTGACGACCCTGAGATGCTTAGCGCCATCAATGAGCTCTCTGCCTCGCTGTTTTAACCCGCAATGTCTGACCGCAACGAGATCATCGCCAGACTCGATCAGTGGCTTGAGGTGGAGTACACCTTTCTCGACAGCGCAGCCCTGACCGATAAACTGCTCGCCCGACCGCCAGAGGAGCAGCGACTACTGCTCGACTGGACTCGGCGTATCGCCTCCACCCAGATCCCCCTCGCCTATGAGTTCACCACCAGCGTGATGACACAGATGGAGGTGGTTGATGGCGAACTGATCGAATCGTGGGCGCTTAACGCGATGGACGCCTATGACCGCTCCGGTCTGCAGGCGGCGATGACGCTGGTACGCGATGTGGATCGCTTTCATCACTACCGTCGCGAGCGGGAATATGGTGTCTGGCTGGGGGAGAGGCAATCGGTGCTGCGCCACTTCGTTCACGGCCTGGCCGGGCGCAAACTGGATATCGAAGAGTGTGAAGGCGCCCCCTGGTGCGACGGCGAGACCATCTTCCTGCCCGCTGTGGTGATAGCCTTTGAGGACAGGGAGAAAAACTTCCAGCTCTATAAGGTGATGGTGGCGTTGCTGTGGGCGCAGGTGCGCTTTGGCGGCCTGCGATGTGATCTCGAATCGCTGAAGCTGGAAACATTCTGCACTCAGGAACGCATAAGGCTTGAGGCCCACATCGCCGAGGAACTGCCGGGGCTTTACCGCCACATGGTAGCGCTTAAAGGAGACGGCAGTACCCCGCCCTACCAGTTCACCATCCACCCCGATGCCGTCGCGGAAAAAACGACGCGGCGACTCGAACGGGAGAAGGCACGCTTTAAGGTGGCGTTGAATGAGCTGTTACCGGGAAAAACGAATGAGGAGAAACGGCGCAACGCCGCGCGCCTGTCGCACGAACAGTCGCAAGCCCTCAACCTCGAACTGCAACTGGACGGCAAACCGCTATCGCCGCCCGAGGGTATGAAACAGCTCGCCAGCTCCATCCTCATCGACTTCGGCGAGATCCCCCCCGACTATCTGGTGCCCGCCGGGGCGGGTGACTATGACCCAAAGCTGCTGGGCGAACTGGAGCAGGACCCGGACGCGGTGTGGCAGGGAACCTACCACGAGGAGGGGGCCACCCTCTATGATGAGTGGGATCACGGCCGCCAACACTATCGCAAGGGGTGGTGCGCGGTGAGGGAAAAGCCGGTAGCCGAGGTTAAAGACGATTTTGTTGACCGGACGCGTGCAAAATATCACGCCCAGATCAAACAGCTGCGCAAGAGTTTTGAGGCGATGCGCGACGAGGACAGACTGCTCAAGCGCCAGTCCGACGGCGACGAGGTGGACCTCGACGCCCTGGTCGAGGCACTGGCCGACTCTCAGGATGGTAGCGAAATGTCATCCAGATTATTCACCCGCATGCACCGCTCAGATCGCAATATCGCCGTGCTCTTTATGGTCGACATGAGCGGCTCCACCAAAGGGTGGATCAACGAAGCGGAAAAGGAGTCGCTGGTACTGCTGTGCGAGGCGCTCGAATCGCTTGGTGATCGCTACGCCATCTACGGATTTTCCGGCATGAGTCGCAAGCGTTGCGAAATTTATACGGTAAAGACGTTTGATGAGGGATACAACGAAGCGGTAAGAAACCGCATCAGCGGTATCGAGGCGAAGGATTACACCCGCATGGGTTTTGCCATTCGTCATCTAAGCAAGATATTGAATGAGACCGAGGCGAAGACTCGGCTGCTGGTCACCCTCTCGGATGGCAAACCCGACGACTACTCCGACTACAAGGGGGAGTACGGCATTGAAGATACCCGCCGCGCCCTGATTGAGGCACGACGTAGCGGCATTCACCCTTACTGCATCACCATTGACGAGACGGCACGCGACTACCTGCCGCAGATGTATGGCCCGGCCGCCTATACCGTGGTGGAGAAGGTATATGAATTACCGCAGAGGGTGGCCGATATCTATCGCAAACTGACCCACTAGCTGCGCCATAACTGCCACCAGCGACGTGGGGCACGCTGGTGCCAGGCGCTGTACCGCGCCTCAATACGCTCTGCCATTTTCTCGTAATTCTCCCAGCTATCCTCCACGTGGTAGATGGAGGGCTTATCCCCTACCAGAATCTCGGCATAATCACGGAAGTAGATGTCGGAGTCGTAATAGGCAAGTGCAAAGGCGTTGCCGGTGTCACTTAGATCCTCTTCGGCCAACTGGCCGTCACGCCGATCTGCCAGAAACTGCCTACCGCTATACTCACGGTTAAACACCTCCTCCAGCTCAAACGGAAATTGTGCCACCAGCCTCTCGTTTAACAGGTTTCGATTAAGCAGCCAGGTAAAAAAGATCCCGATGTGTGTTCCACCGTTTTGCGGTGGCAGATCACTCGGGTAGTCGCCGAGATAGTGTCCATCGGCCCGATCGTAGATCATTGCTCCTCCATTGCGTCGCGATTACGCCCTGACCGCAATGGAAAAACCCTAGTACGGACAACGCCTTAATTCATTACACTACGCGGTCACTATAGGGGATTTAACAGCGGCATGCCATCTTTGCTATGGTAGCCATGCGGATCGATAATGATCCCGGGTGGGGGGAACAATGCCGGCTGATCTACAGGCCACACTGATTACCAGTTTAAAGAAAAAAATCCATCGCTCGCAGCGGGAGGTCACTATCCTGTTCAGCGATATGGTCGACTCAACACGTTACTGGCACAACCGGGGAAACGTCGAGGGACGACTACTGGTTGACCGTCACAACCGTCTCCTCTTTCCGGTTATTCGCCAGTTTCGCGGCCGTATTGTAAAGACCCTGGGCGATGCGATTATGGCCATGTTCAACTCCCCTCACGACGCCCTGAATGCGGCCATCGCTATTCAGCAGGTACTGCAACTTGAGCGTGAGCGTGATGACGGTTTTGACCTCCACCTGCGAGTGGGGCTACATGTGGGTGAGGCGATTGTCGAGCACAGTGACGTCTACGGTGATGTGGTCAACGTCGCCGCACGTATCGTCAGCGAGGCGGCGGGGGATGAGATCCTCATCTCCGGGAGACTGGCGCGACGCCTTAACCGGGGGCAGTTTAGATTCAGCAAACACGGGGGCTTTATCCCCAAGGGGAAACAGCGGCGCATGGCACTGCACCTCTGCCACTGGCAGGGACATGAGGACCTCGCCAGCAGACTCAAACTGACCCCCTTCGTCCCCCTCGCCCTGCGCCAGCGCCTTGAGCTCAGTGTCTACCTGTTTGGCATCATCGGTGGCCTCTACTACCTGCACCTCAACGTTCTGCGCTATCTGCTATCCGATCACGAGTCGCTGGCGCTACTGTTTCTCAACCCGGCAGAGCAATTGCTGCACTACTGGTATCTCACTGCCCCTGTGCTCCTCGCCATCACCTATCTGCTGTGGTGCGGGCTGGGCCTCAATACGATTCCGACGCGAACACTTAAGGCGATCAAGGGGGGCGCCTGTGGTCTGTTGCTGCTGGTGCTACTGCACAGTCTCACTATGGCCATCTCCGCGGCCCTTCCCACCTCCATCGCACATCCACTCTATGAATCGAGTCACCTGTTTGTCGAGATCCGCAGCGAGGGCGCTGCACTCAGGGCCACCCCCCACCCGCAGGCGGAGATCCTGATGCAGCTCGATCGCGGCACCCTGCTATTACAGTCCGACATCAAGAAGGAGGGCGCGACGATCTGGAACAAGGTACTGGTCGCCGAGGGCGAATATGGCTGGGTTGAGCGTATCCGACCGGCGGCGATGGGGGTGGCAGAAGAGCGTATCAGCTGGGCCGAAAAGTTTACCCTGCGACGACTCGATCTCCTGCTCCTTCTACTCAGCCTGCCCGCCACACTGTGGGGCTATCGCAGTTTCCACGTCACACCGCACTAACGGCCGGGTGGCAGCTCCTTGATGTAGAGGTCGTGCTTGCTATACGGGATCTCGATCCCCTCGGCGACAAAGCGCTTGTAGATAGTCGTCAGCAGGGCATCAACCACCCGCCCGCGCAGTGATGGCTCTTCGATCCAGCCAAGCAGCTCGAAGTCGAGACTTGATGGGCCAAAGGCGCGCAACCTTACACGCGGCTCCGGGTCGGCACATATTGCCTGCTCCTCCCCTGCCGCCGCCATTAGCAGTTCACGCACCCGGTCAACATCACTACCGTAGGCCACCCCAACTTTCACCCGAATACGGTACTTGGTATATGGCCCACCGGACTCATTGATGATCTTGGTGTTCCCCATAATGCTGTTGGGGATGGTCACCTCCACATCATCGCGGGTAAGGATGCGGGTACTGCGGATCCCGATATGGGTCACCTCACCCCGCTCACCCGAGTCGAGAACAATGTAGTCGCCGATCTTGTAGGGGGTATCGGCGAGGATGAAGACCCCGGAGAAGAGATTGGCCAGGGTATCCTTGGCGGCAAAACCGACAGCGATACCGATAATACCGGCCGATGCTAGCCAGGCGGTCATATCGATATGCCACGCGGTAAAGATCAGATAGACCGCCAGACCGAGGATCAGCAGCAGCGCGATATTCTGGAACAGTGGCAGGGTCTGATTTCGCACCAGGGCAAAGCGCTGCCGACTCAACGCCATGTTGCGCAACAGAAGCCGCGAGGCACGGATCAGAAAGAGTGACCAGAGGAGGATCGCGTAGCTCTGCATTACAGCAAACGCGATCACTTTTATCTGATCATCAACCTTTAAAACCGTCATCGCCGCTGCAAAACCAAGCAGGATGATGGTCTGAAACAGCGGTGTGCTACAGAAGTTGATCAGCTGGTCATCAAGCTTGCTCTGGGTGCGTTCACTAATGCGGCGCAACACCCGCAGCAGAATGCGGTCAACCACCAGTGCCAGTAGCAGGAAGAGCCCCACTACCGCAACCGCACGTACCGCCATGTGCTCACCAAAGAAGTCGAGCAGCGGAGAGAGCTCTACCGAAATTTGGTCGATCAGGCCATTCGACTCAACAGCCGCTTCTTTAACCGGTTTTGCCACTGGCGTTTACAGCATCCGCTTAAGGATATCGCTCTCGCCACCCTTGTCCTTGAGACGATGCTTTATCGCACCGGCCATGTGCAAAACAATTAATGCCAGGATGGCAAAGCCCATGATCTCATGCGCCTCGTGTGCGATTCCGCCCAGTTTCTTACTCTCGCCCACCAGCGCCGGCAACTCACCCAGGCCGAAGAAATTGATGGGATACCCCCCGGCATTCGACATAATGTAGCCACTCAGTGGCAGTGCCACCATCAGGAGATAGAGTAACGCCTGCAGGAGTTTAACTACCTTCTGCTCTTTGGCGTCAAATACCGCCGGCAGCGCAGGCGGTGGCGAGACGCGAATCCACACCAGACGTACGAAGATTAGTACCAGGATTACCACGCCAAAGGATTTGTGCAGGCCGTAGAACTGGAAGGCGTACTGCTTCTGCTCCATCGTCTCTTTGGGAAGCCCGGCCATGTAGATACCAACGGCGATCAGGGTAATGATAATGGCGGCCATTACCCAGTGTAGTAGTTTCGACAGGCTGCCGTAGCTGGTAGCATTGTTTTTGAGTGGCATGTTCTATCCTCCTGCTCCTGTTATTTGTGCTAATCCTACCCGATTCCGGTGGCAACAGGCCATAGCCATATCAAATATCTATTTTTTATTGAAAACAACAGGTTGTACAATCTCCAAATTCCCTCTTATGACTCATCATTACCGGAGAAGACATGAAATATCTAATTGCCCTGTCGCTAGCACTACTGCTTAGCGGTTGCACGACAAAACCCAATGACGAAATGATCGCCCAACAGGTAACGCAACAGCGCCTGCAACAGTATGGTGATCACATCTTCGAGGTGATTAACTTCAGAAAGGTGAATGGTTTTCCCCGCAGCGATAACAATTACGAGGCAGAAGTGGAGTACGATCTGCGATTTCTTATCGATTTGAAGGATGTCACTGCATCTAGCGACAACATAATTAGTGCCGGTATCGAAACCGCCGCACTGTCACTGGCCTACGGTAACTTCAAACAGGGTGACATCATCCACAAGAAGGAACGGGTTAAATTTATTCTTTCAGAAAAGGGGTGGATGATCGACCCCCAGAAATAAGCAACACCTGCCGGGGCCATTGCCCCCGGCAGTCACGTTACTTCAGGATCAGATAAAGCGCCCCGTTTCTGCGCTGAATATTGAGCAGTAGCGCCTCATCCGGATCGACAATCTCTTTCATCTGCTGCAGATTTTTCACCTCACGCCGATTGACCTGGGCGATCACATCTCCCTTGCGCAGGCCTGAACGCATAGCCGGGCTACCTGCTGCGACATCGGCCACCACCACACCCTCGACCAGTCCGCGCTCAGTCTGCTCGGCGACATTAACCAGCACCGCCCCGATGAGACGCTGATGGAGCTTCTCCCCATCGACGGAGACCACTTCAGGCTGTTCAATCACAGCGCGTATACGCTTCTCCTTACCGTTACGCAGGATTCGCATCTCTATTTTTTCACCGATCCGCAGCAGTCCGATGCGGTTGCGCACATCAGATGCGTCCTTAATCGGACGCTCATTGATATGGGTGATCACATCTCCAATCTTTAAACCGGCCTTTTCTGCGGGCGAACCGCTACTGACCTGGGTCACCACGGCTCCCTTGTGCAATTTGATGTCGAAGGCGGCGGCCAGATCCGGGGTCAGATCCTGTGCCTGTGCCCCCATCGCGCCACGTTGTACCTCCCCGTGTTCGATCAACTGATCCATGATCTCGCGCGCCATATTGATCGGGATGGCAAAACCAATACCGACATTTCCTCCACTCTTGGAGAGGATCGCGGTATTGATCCCAACCAGCTCACCACGCAGGTTGACCAGGGCACCGCCAGAGTTGCCCGGATTGATAGAGGCGTCGGTCTGGATAAAATCCTCATAGCCCTCAATCCCCAACCCTGAGCGCCCCAGGGCAGAGATGATTCCGGAGGTGACGGTCTGTCCCAGACCGAAGGGGTTGCCAATTGCCACCACGAAGTCGCCGACGCGCAGTTTGTCCGAATTGCTCATCGGCAATGCCGCCAGACCACCGTTATCCACCTTAAGGATCGCGATGTCGGTCTCCGGGTCGGTACCGATAAGGGTCGCCTTAAGGGTTTGACCATCGTGCAGATTAACCTCGATTTCATCGGCACCATCGATCACGTGGTGGTTGGTAATGACATAACCGCGTTTACCATCCACTACGACGCCGGAACCCAGACTCTGTTCTACACGTTCACGCGGTTGCTCAGGGGCATTGAAAAAGTGGCGGAAAAAGGGATCGGCAAGTAACGGACTCTGACGAACCGCAACCCGGGTACGGGTGAAGATATTGACCACCGAGGGGATCGTCTGCTCAAGCATCGGCGCCAGAGTTGGCAGAGAGTTGCCCTGCGAGTCGTAGTTGGGAAGTGCCGCCTCAGCAGAGAGGGTAAACATTATCAGTAATGAAAGCAGGTAGCGCATGGTCTCTCCTGTTGTTATTAATTTGCCGGCTGGCACTAGAGACCATGCCCTGAGGTGAGAGTTCACTTCGCCTCGACGATTTCCAGCTCAATGCGACGATTTTTTGCCCTGCCCTCACGACTCTTATTACTGGCCCGTGGACGATGCGGGCCAAAGGCCTGGGACTCTAAACGCTCGCCAGGAAAACCGTTGCTAATCATCTCATGGATCACCGCAAGTGAACGGGCCGAAGAGAGTTCCCAGTTGGTAAGAAACTTTTTCTTCAGACCACTCTTGATGGGCGTGTCATCGGTATGACCGCTCACGATCACCGAGACACCCGGCCTCTTCATCAAACCGCGAGCAATACGCGCAATCAGTCTCTTACCACGTGGTGAGAGCTCACTGCTGCCAATCGGGAAGAGCACCGTCTCTGCCAGGGTGACGCGCACCCCCGACTGCCGCTGCTCCAGTTGCACCTCACTCTCACCCTCCTCCCTCTGCTGCTGTAGTGACTCCTGCACTGCCGTAAAGGTGGCGTGGGAGCGTGGACGATAGGCGATCTCGAAGATAAGGTCGTTTACCTTTTTTCCGTAAAAGGCGAGGGTATTGTGGCGCTGCACCCAGTCACCGGGGCGGTTCGCGGTGTAAGAGACAATCTCAAAATTGGCGGGAACGACCCAGACATAGACAAACTGATCAAAATCACCCGGTTTGGTCCAGTAGCCGAAGTGGCCATCGTCACGTCGCTCATCCGTGGCACTGCGAAAGCGATACACACCCTTTTTATCCTGCTCCACCTCACCGGCCCAGCTACCCGGCTGTATCAGTGCGTAGTCAGACTGCGAGAAACGCAGCAAATTGGCATTGGCATCACTCTGTGTGTCCCACTTGAAATCGTTCGGATAGATGTAGAGGTAGTCATCCAGCGTATGCTCTTTTTTCAGATAGAGGTCATAGCTGGGAAAATCGGTGCGGGCCGTGCTGTATGAAAAGTAGTGGCGCCCATCCTCCTGCAGAAATATCACCGTCTCCTTCACCACCTCAGCACTCGCTTTCCCAGCGGCAAGGAGTAGTAAAATGCTAACCACATAGAGGGGGGTGAATCTTCTCTTCAACATAACGCCACCTAATCTTTATTCTGCATCATATCGACAATCAGGCTTCAGGAACAATCTCAGTTACCCTTAATACATCCCTGATAATCTCAAAACGGACATCGAACTCATAGAAGTGGACACCGCCTCGAAAGCCCCCCTCATCATTAACCCGGTACGCCGGACGGGGGTCATAAGCGAGGCTCTCCGATATTAGCCGCCGCAACTGAGGGCAACTCTCCTCATAACTCACAAGCGTCTCATCGGCCTGCTCACTGAAGATCACCTCCAGTCGCCGCCCTGGTACAGAGGTGGCGAAACCGCCTATGGCATCGGGGAGACTGTCCACATAGGGGATATAGGGCTTGATATCGATCACAGGCGTTCCCTCAAGGAGATCGGCGCCAATCAGGTGAAGTATCACCCCCTTTTCATTCGCCTCTATCCCGGCAAGCTCTACCACCGAGAGGCCCAGAGGATTAGGGCGGTGGGTGGAGCGGCTGGCAAAGACACCGACCTTCTCGTTGCCCCCCAGGCGCGGCGGCCTGACCATAGGTGACCACTTGCCCGACTCGACTGCGTGAAAGATAAAACTGACCCAGATATGGGAGAAGCCCTCCAGCCCCTTTACTGCCTCGACACGATTATAGGGCGTCAATAGCTCCAGGGTAGCGGTGGCTGCTGAGACCAATCCCGGCTGACGAGGTATACCGAACTTCTCCCGATAACAGGAGTGCACAACGCCAATTACATCAAAGGTGTAACGCTCTTCCATCCCCCGCCCCAAAAAAATGGCCCGCGAGGGGCCATTTTGTCACATTCACCGCAGTATCAGGCAATATCCACCGGCTCAATGTCCGGGGCATCACCACCCTTTCTCTCCCGCTCTGCCTGCAACTCCTCCAGCGACTTATCGGTTCGACCGATGCGGGCATCAAGAGCCCCATCCCTCATCGCAATGGTCTCCTCAGCAAACAGCACCTGCTTGAGAAAGCGATAGCTAAACTCCAGCAACGCCACATCATCCTTCTCGAAGGTGGCGTACTCCTCTTCGCTCACATCGAAGCTGGACTTGAAGCCATCACTGTTGATGAAGAGGCGGAAACGATCGATGTCGTAGCAGGCCATGAAGAAGAGCTGCAGCGAGCGCTTGGAGGGCTTGCCCACCGCAGGTCCCGTCGACTTCTTCTTCAGAATGAGTTGACGCCAGCCGTGGCCGTATTTGTCGTACTCCTCCAGCCCCTGCTCCTGGCGGTACTCGTCGATGGTCAGTTTGCGATCCTCGAGGTGGCCCATGCAGTGCGGCTCCTTCACTACCGCAAAGGCGGTGCGATCCACGTATTCATCCTGCTTACGCTGTGAGACCAGACCGACCGGGTAGTAGCGACAGGCGGTGGGGCGGTCCTCGTAGACGCTGCACCCCTCATCCACCATGAACTGGCAGGCGGTGCCATTCTCCACCGGCTTGAACTTCACCCCGGCCATACCCTCCCTCTCCATCTCATAGGGGAAGCTATAGTTGAGCAGGAACTCATCAGAGTTCATCCCCAGACGGTTTTTCAGGCGGATGATGTCGTAGGGGGTCAGCGAGATGTCGATGTTGCTGCAGCAGGCATTGAAGCACTTGATATCCTTGTGGCAACGGAACGAGATCACCTTGCTGCCGTCGAACAGCTCCGGTACCACCGGGCTGGCGGGAAAGGGGGATTGTGAAATATCGATATCGGACATCGTGGGCACTTCCTCGAAAAACTCATCGGTTACGCGTAGACGGGCAAGGATATAGTGTCTCGCCCGATACGGCTACCCCAACAAGGAGGGGTCTCCGGCGGTCTGCCGCTCCGGCAGCAGATCGCCGCAAATCTCTCCACTGGAAAAGAAACCGGGCGCACGAGGCGCCCGGCTCTTTACTTCGCTGTGAAGCTTACTGCTTAGTGGGCAGCAGGCTTGAACAGCTTGGACTTGTCCACCAAATCTACGTGGGCGCGCTTGAACACGGTCCACTTCTTGGTGGTCTTGTCATAGATGGAGTTAACGAAGCAGTGCCAGTTCTCCTCATCGATGAAGTTCTTGTCCATGCGGTAGTAGAAGCCCGGGTAACGGGACTCCTCACGGAACTGGATGTGCTTCATGTGGGCTTCCGCGGTCAGGATGCGGTGGTAGTTCTCCCACGCGCGGAGCAGCTCGTGCAGGTCTTTTGCACGCATCTTCTCGGCGTCTTCCTTCAGCATCTCCAGCTTCTCTTCCGCAACCTTGAGCATGTGCTCGTTGGTCTTGTAGTAGGTGGCGACACCGGCTACGTACTCGTCCATGATCTTCTGCAGACGGAACTGCAGCATCTTGGGAGTAATGTAGTGCGGGTTAACGTCGATCGCGGTGGTGTAGTCCTTGTGCTCCAGGAAGGTACGAACCGGCTGGTAGATCGCATTCACCAGGTCCTCGACAGAGGTGTCGAGCTCCGGGGTGTAATCCTTGTTGTCCAGGCAGTACTTGACCATCGCCTTGGCAGCCATACGACCCTCGGCGTGTGAGCCTGAGGAGAACTTGTGACCGGATGCGCCCACGCCGTCACCGGCGGTGAACAGACCCTTAACGGTGGTCATACCACGGTAGCCCCAGTTCCAGCCTGAGGGCAGGTGGGACGGTACGCCGGCCATGGTCTCCTCGGTGGGAGCGCCCACGTCGGTCGGGCCAGAGGTCCAGATACCGCAGCAACCGGAGTGTGAACCCAGCAGATAGGGCTCGGTGGGCATCAGCTCGGAGTTCTTCTTCTCGGGCTCGATGTTCTCACCAACCCAGATACCGCACTGGCCAACGCACATGTCGAGGAAGTCTTCCCAGGCCTCGGCTTCGAGGTGCTTGACTTCGCGCGGCGACAGGGTCTCACGCAGCTTGCCAAGGGCGGTAACGGTGTCCATCCAGATCGGACCACGGCCTTCCTGCATCTCTTTGAGCATCAGGTGGTTACGCAGACAGGAGGCGGGAACAGCGGCCTGGCCGTAGGGCGGGTAATCATCCAGCAGGGCCTTGTTCTTCACCATGTAGACTTCGCCAGTGGCGTTGGTGGCCTGGGATTTGAACAGCAGGAACCATGCACCTACCGGGCCGTAACCGTCCTTGAAGCGGGCGGGAACGAAGCGGTTTTCCATCAGGGTCAGCTCTGCACCGGCCTCGGCGGCCATGGTGTAGGTAGAGCCGGCGTTCCAAACGGGGTACCAGGCGCGGCCGGTGCCCTCACCAACGGAACGGGGACGGAAGATGTTTACACAACCACCGGCGGCCAGCAGGATAGCCTTTGCCTTGTAGACGAACAGCTTGTGGTCGCGGGTAGAGAAGCCCACGGCGCCGGCGATGCGGCTCGGGTCGTTCTTGTCGTTAACCAGCTTAACGATGAAGACGCGCTCTGCAATACGCTCGGTACCCAGGGCCTTCTTGGCGGCCTCGGCAACGATCCACTTGTAGGATTCACCGTTGATCATGATCTGCCACTTACCTGAACGTACCGGCTTGCCGCCGTCTTTCAGGGGGGTCAGGCCCTGTGAACCGTCGTGACGCTCACCGTTCTCGTCGGTCTTCCAGATCGGCAGGCCCCACTCCTCGAACAGGTGTACGGACTCGTCAACGTGGCGGCCGAGGTCGTAAGCAAGGTCATCACGGGTGATACCCATCAGGTCGTTGGAGACCATGCGGGCGTAATCAGCCGGATCCTGCTCAGGACCGATGTAGGTGTTGATCGCAGAGAGACCCTGTGCAACCGCACCGGAGCGGTCCATAGCGGCCTTGTCGACCAGCTTGATGCGCAGGTCGGTGCCCTTGGCCCACTGCATGATTTCATAGGCAGCACCACAGTTGGCCATACCACCACCGATCATAAGGATGTCTACTTCTTCTTCGATGACATCCGGATTTCCAAATTCAGCCATTGTAAATTCCTCAGTTAATTCTTCGTTAGCCCAGGGCGATTACTTGCGGATCAGCTCGCTGGGGTCGCCAGCGCGATAGCCGTTCTGCTCCATATGGTTGAAGAAGCCAGGCTCTTCAATCTTGGACATGTCGGCCTCGGGCTTACCGCCGTAAGGATCGATAGAGCCTTCCGGGGTGGTGCGGATCGGGAACTTGAAGCGCTTCAGGGTGCCGTTACGGAACTTGATGGTCCACATGATGGAGTCGGTACCGCGCAGGGGCTGTACAGAACCGCCGAGGGGAACAACGTCAGCATAGTGACGGGCTTCGATCGCCTGCTGCGGGCAGATCTTGACGCAGGAGTAACACTCCCAGCACTGCTCAGGCTCCTGGTTGAAAGACTTCATGGCGTGGCCGGTCTCAGAACCGTCCTTGTCCAGCTTCATCAGGTCGTGGGGGCAGATGTACATGCAAGCGGTCCGATCTTGACCCTTGCAGCCATCGCATTTGTCGGTACGTACAAATGTCGGCATTGCTAATGCTCCTTTATGGTTTTAACTGCAGTTAAAAACTCGAACTCCACCACCGCGTGGCGGCAAAATCGGGTTATCTGGTTTTATACCCTGTGCCACGCCACCTCTTTTGTTTGAGGAAGGCGCTATTGGACAGGCCCTAAAAATTTTTCGAGCGCCTACCTTAGCCACTTACGGAATCAAGTCCAAACAGAACTATCTTTTGGCTCCATAGAAGTGCCTTATATTAGAATTTATAAGGTAATACCCCATTCTTTCTCTAAACTACCACTCTCTCCATATATAAGGTATAAGGCCATAAATGACTTATGCATGCACAGAAAACTTCTATAGTTTGGTACGGTAAATTCCCGACTGGAGTCGTCATTCAATCTGGAAACGATCTATCACTATTGATATATTAGGATATTCTTCAGTAGTGATACGCAACATCCGGGCCGAGGGGAGTGGCTAGCCAGTCTATGACTAGCCAGTCGTCTCGGCCTTTGTATTACGCCAGAGCAACAACTCGAGAGCATTTACTATGAGTGACACCGCCAAGGTCCTGGCCGAGGGTAGAACCGAGGTCAAACATACCACCTGCTATATGTGCGCCTGCCGCTGCGGCATCCGTGTCCACCTGCGCGACGGCGAGGTGCGCTACATTCAGGGCAACCCCGATCACCCCCTCAATAAAGGGGTGATCTGCGCCAAGGGCTCCTCGGGCATCATGAAGCAGTACTCCCCCGCCCGCCTCACCCAGCCTCTCAAACGCAAGGAGGGGAGCGAGCGTGGCGATGCCCAGTACGAGGCGATCTCCTGGGACGAGGCCTTCGGCATCCTCGAGGAGCGCCTGGGACACATCCGCGCCACCGACCCGAAGAAGTTCGCCCTCTTTACCGGCCGTGACCAGATGCAGGCTCTCACCGGTCTGTTTGCCAAGAACTTCGGTACCCCCAACTACGCCGCCCACGGCGGCTTCTGTTCGGTCAACATGGCCGCCGGCATGATCTACACCATCGGCGGCTCCTTCTGGGAGTTCGGTGGCCCGGATCTGGAGCGCTCCAAGCTGTTCGTGATGATCGGCACCGCCGAGGACCACCACTCCAACCCGATGAAGATCGAGCTGGCCCGCTTCAAGCGCAACGGCGGCCGCTTTATCTCCATCAACCCGGTGCGCACCGGCTACTCGGCCATCGCCGACGAGTGGGTACCGATCAAGCCCGGCACCGACGGTGCCCTGCTACTGGCGATAATCCACGAGATCATCAAGACCGGCCTCTACGACCGCGAGTTCCTGCTGCAGTACTCCAACTCTGCCGAGCTGGTGAACATGGATGAAAACTCCACCGAATATGGCATGTTCGTCCGTGCCGAGGTGCCGGAGGAGGAGGGGTGCTTCGACCCGCAGAACAAGCTGTGGTGGGACCGCAACGCCAACAAGCCGGTGGTCTGCCGCACCAGGGGGGCCGACCCACGCCTGCTGGGTGAGTTCACCCTCGCCGACGGTACCCCGGTCAAGCCCGCCTTCCAGCTGCTCTCCGAGCGTGTCGAGCAGTACACCCCCGAGTGGGCCTCTGATATCACCGGCATCCCCACCGAGACCATCAAGCGCCTCGCTCACGAGATGGGCATCGTCGCCCGTGACGAGAAGATCGAGCTGCCGATCGCCTGGACCGATGTGTGGGATGTGGAGCACCAAAGCGTTACCGGCAACCCGGTCTCGTTTCACGCGATGCGTGGTCTCGCCGCCCACTCCAACGGCTTCCAGACGATCCGTGCCCTGTCGATCCTGATGTCGATCCTCGGCACCATCGACCGACCCGGCGGCTTCCGCCACAAGGCCCCCTTCCCCCGCCCCATCCCCCCCTGCCCCAAGACCGGCAAGGGGTGGGAGGACGTACAGCCCAACACCCCGCTCAACGGCATGCCGCTGGGCTGGCCGGCCGACCCGGACGACCTCTTCGTCGACGACAAGGGCGAACCGATCCGTATCGACAAGGGCTTCTCCTGGGAACATCCGCTCTCCGTTCACGGCCTGATGCACAACGCCATCACCAACGCCTGGCGTCAGGACCCCTACGCCATCGACACCCTCTTCATCTTCATGGCCAACATGGCGTGGAACTCCAGCATGAACACCGACGAGGTGCGCAAGATGCTGAACGACAAGGACGAGAGTGGTGAGTACAAGATCCCGTTCCTCGTCGTCGCCGACGCCTTCCAGTCGGAGATGACCGCCTTTGCCGACCTGGTACTGCCCGACACCACCTACCTGGAGCGTCACGACGTAATGTCGATGCTCGACCGCCCGATCTCCGAATTCGACGGCCCGGTCGACTCGGTACGTATCCCGGTGGTGCCGCCCAAGGGCGAGTGCAAGCCGTTCCAGGAGGTGCTAATCGAACTGGGTAGCCGCCTCAAGCTGCCGCCATTCGTCAACGCTGATGGCTCACGCAAGTACCGCGACTACCCCGACTTTGTCACCAACTTCGAGACCGCCCCCGGTTCCGGCATCGGCTTCCTCGCCGGCTGGCGCGGCAAGTCCGGCGAGAAGGGGATGAAGGGCGAGCCCAACCCCAAGCAGTGGGAGATGTACGAGAAGAACAACTGCGTCTACCACTACCACCTGCCCAAGTCCTACCAGTACATGCGTAACTGGAACCAGGGCTACCTGCAGTGGGCGCAGGAGCACTCGCTGACCCGCTACGACGAGCCGATCAACATCCACATCTACTCCGAGGTGTTGCAGAAGTTCCGTCTCGCCGCCCAGGGCAAGAGCCAGGGCAAGCAGCCGCCGGCGCACCTGCGCAAGCGCGTCGAGACCCACTTCGATCCGCTGCCCTTCTACTCCGAGCCGCTCGAGGCGCAGCTGACCGACAAGCACAAGTATCCGCTCAATGCGATCACCCAGCGCCCGATGGCGATGTACCACAGCTGGGACAGCCAGAATGCGTGGCTGCGCCAGATCCACACCTACAACTTCCTCTACGCCCACCCGAGCACCGCCAAGGCGGCCGGGATCGAGGACGAGGGCTGGATGTGGGTCGAGTCGATGCACGGCAAGGTGCGTTGCCTCTGCCGCTACTCCGAGGCGGTCGAGCCCGGCACCGTCTGGACCTGGAACGCCGTGGGCAAGGCCTCCGGCGCCTGGAACCTGGACAACAGCGCCAACGAATCGAAGCAGGGCTTCCTGCTCAACCACGTGATCAGCGAGGAGCTGCCGCCCAACGAGGCCGGGGAGCACCTCTCCAACTCCGACCCGGTCACCGGTCAGGCCGGCTGGTACGACGTGCGCGTGCGCATCTACCCCGCTGGAGCCGATGAGCCCAAGGAGACCTTCCCGCAGTACAAGGCGATGCCTTCACTGCCCGGTACCCCCAAACGTCGCCCGTGGCAGAGCTACTTCGCCGGGCTGTTTACCCGCAAGGGAGAATTCTGATGACCCAGTTAGCACTCGTTATCGATCTCAATGTGTGCGTCGGCTGCCACGCCTGCGTCACCAGCTGTAAGCAGTGGAACACCTCCGGCTCCGCCGGCCCGCTGTTTGATGACAACCCGTTCACCAGGGACCCGACCGGTACCTTCTTCAACCGGGTGCAGACCTACGAGATTGGGACCTTCCCCAATACCGAGACCCTGCACTTCCCGAAGAGCTGCCTGCACTGCGAGGACGCCCCGTGCGTCCCGGTCTGCCCTACCGGCGCCAGCTACAAGCGCGAGAATGACGGCATCGTGCTGGTGGACTACGACAAGTGCATCGGCTGCAAGTACTGCTCCTGGTCGTGCCCCTACGGCGCCCGCGAGTTCGACGAGCAGCAGAAGGTGATGAAGAAGTGCACCCTCTGCGTAGACCGCATCTACGACGAGAGCCTGCCCGAGTCGGACCGCAAGCCCGCCTGTGTGCTGGCCTGCCCCACCTCGGCGCGGATGTTCGGCGATGTGCACGACGACCAGTCCGAGGTCTCCCGCGCGATCCGCGAGGACGGTGGCTACCAGTTGATGCCCGAGTGGGGCACCAAGCCATCCAACCACTACCTGCCGCGTCGTAAGACCCGTCTCAACATCCAGGAAGACGAACTGGTGCGTGTCGATAATCCGCTGAAGAAAGAGGATATCCGCCACGAGACCAGCAAGAACGTCTCGCTGGACGACTGGTTGATGTAACTGGGCTGAAATTAGATAGGGAGAGGGTCTTCGCCCCTCCCAGAAATTTGGAGAACTTACGATGCATCCTGCATTTTCCGTTATCTTCCTCACCACCCTCATCGGGGTGGGCCAGGGCTTTTTCCTGGCACTCTTCACCGAGCAGAGCTACTCGGCGGTCAACCTGTTGCCCGCTCAGGAGAGCGGCTTCTACGTCACCGGCAGCCTCATTGCCCTCGCCTTTCTGGTCGGCGGGCTGTTTGCCGCGGTGTTCCACCTCGGTAAGCCAAGCTATTTCATCACCCGTGCCTGGCGCGGCATGACCCAGTGGCGCACCTCGTGGCTGTCGCGTGAGCTCATCGCCATGCCGCTGACCATGGGGCTGGTGTTCCTCTACATGGCCTTCCACTACTTCGGCTGGGATGCGGATATCTTCGGCAGCCCGGATACCACCGGCCAGCTCACTCTGGTGCTCGGCGGCATCACCACCGTCACCGTGTTCGGCCTCTTCATCTGCACCGCGATGATCTACGCCAGCGTCAAGTTCCTGCAGGAGTGGGCCTGTGTCCTCACCGTTAGCAACTACATCCTGCTCGGCGGCGCCTCCGGCTTTACACTGGCCGCCGCCTACGCCGCCTACGTGGCACCAGAGCTGGTCGGCTTCTACGCCGGTTGGGCGATGATCATCACCGCACTGGGGCTGGTCAGCCGCGGCGCCTCGCTGTTCCGCAACAGCCGCATTAAGTACAAGTCCACCATCCAGACCGCCATCGGCATTCGCCACAACAAGGTAAGGCAAGAGGCAATGGGGATGATGGGCGGCTCCTTCAACACCCGCGAATACTTCCACGGCAAGACCGCCTCCTTCTTGAAGTCCATTAAGTGGATCTTCCTGGTGCTGGTCTTCGCCCTGCCGCTGCTGCTGCTGTGGGGCGGCATGGACGGCGGCAAGGGCATGCTGGTAATGGCCTTCATCATCCAGTATGTAGGCCTGCTGTTCGAGCGCTGGTTCTTCTTTGCACAGGCAAATCATCCTCAGAACATCTACTACCAAACCGTTTAACTCTTCCGTAGATCACTGCCATGAGAAAGGGCGCCCACAGGGCGCCCTTTTTCTTTATACCCCCATCCAACCCTCCTATTACCCCACCTAAAATGGGTGTTGTATAGTGACCCGTCCAAACATTTCAGCCCCGGTCAGCCAGTTCCGCCGGAATACAAGTATCTAAATACGAAACAATGAAGGAGTCAGATCGATGATCAAACCAGTCGGTTCCGATACGCTTAATCCGCTGTTTGTCTACGACAGCGAAGAGCACCACAAGCTGATGCACGAGGCGGAGTCCCTGCCTTCCATTATGATCAGCTCCCAGGCCGCCGGTAACGCGGTAATGATGGGTGCCGGTTACTTCAACCCGCTGAAGGGCTTCATGAACGTGGCCGACGCGATGGGTGCTGCCGAGAAGATGACTCTCACCGACGGCTCCTTCTTCCCGGTGCCGGTACTCTGCCTGGTAGAGAGCGCCGACAGCCTCGGTGGTGCCAAGCGCATCGCCCTGCGCGACCCCAACATGGAGGGCAACCCGGTCCTCGCCATCATGGATATCGAGAACATCGAGACCGTGACCGACGAGCAGATGGCCGTGATGACCGACAAGGTCTACCGCACCGCCGACCCGGAGCACCCCGGTGTCGCCGCCTTCAATGGCCAGGGCCGTACCGCCATCTCCGGTCCTATCCAGGTACTGCACTTCTCCTACTTCCAGGATGACTTCCCCGATACCTTCCGCACCGCCGTCGAGATCCGCAACGAGATCGCCGAGCGCGGCTGGAAGAAGGTTGTCGCCTTCCAGACCCGTAACCCGATGCACCTCGCCCACGAGGAGCTGTGCCACATGGCGATGGACCGCCTCGGTTGCGACGGCCTGGTGATCCACATGCTGCTCGGCAAACTGAAGAAGGGCGACATCCCCGCCCCGGTCCGTGACGCTGCCATCCGCAAGATGGTCGAGGTCTACTTCAAGCCCAATAGCGCGATGGTCACCGGTTACGGCTTCGACATGCTCTACGCCGGCCCCCGTGAGGCGGTACTGCACGCCTATTTCCGCCAGAACATGGGCGCCACCCACTTCATCATCGGCCGCGACCACGCCGGTGTGGGCGACTACTACGGCGCCTTCGACGCGCAGACCATCTTCGACGACGAGGTACCGGCCGGTGCCCTGGAGATCGAGATCTTCCGCGCCGACCACACCGCCTGGTCGAAGAAGCTCAACAAGGTAGTGATGATGTGCGAGGCCGAGGACCACCAGAAAGAGGACTTCGTCCTCCTCTCCGGCACCAAGGTACGCGAGATGCTCGGCAACGGTATCGCGCCGCCGAAGGAGTTCTCACGCCCCGAGGTGGCACAGATCCTGATCAACTACTATCAGAGCCTCAACTAAACCCTCAGCGGTTTGGTATAAAAGGGCAGCTTCGGCTGCCCTTTTTTGTTTTCTGCCATGTCCTGGCCGCTATAATCCTCAGTACTACAAAACGGTGGGGTATCGAACATTGGAGATCTATCTGGTCGGCGGCGCGGTACGCGACAAGTTATTGGGCATCGAGCCCAGAGATCGCGATTGGGTAGTGGTCGGTACCACGCCAGAGGAGATGACCGAATTAGGCTACCAGGCGGTCGGCAAGGATTTCCCCGTCTTCCTTCACCCAGAGACAAAAGAGGAGTATGCCCTCGCCCGCACCGAGCGCAAGACCGCCCCCGGCTATCACGGTTTTGCCTTTCACGCCTCACCAGATGTAACACTTGAAGAGGACCTGGTCCGTCGTGACCTCACTATCAATGCTATGGCGTTGGATGAAGCGGGCAACATCATCGACCCCTTCAACGGCCAGGAGGACCTGGAGAACGGCATGCTACGCCACGTCTCCAACGCCTTTGTTGAAGACCCGGTGAGGGTCCTGCGCATTGCCCGTTACGCCGCACGCTTCTCCAGGTGGGGATTTCGTGTCGCCCATGGTACCCATGCGTTAATGAAGCGGATGGTGGAGAATGGCGAAGTCGATGCCCTGGTGGCCGAGCGGGTGTGGCAGGAGATGGAGCGGGCCCTGGGTGAAGATGCCCCACAGCGCTTCTTTGAGGTGCTGCGCAACTGCGGCGCACTGGGGCGGATCCTCCCCGAACTGGAGGCACTGTTCGGAGTACCCCAGCCAGCCCACCACCACCCGGAGATCGACAGCGGTCTGCATACCCTGATGGTGCTGGAACAGGCGGCAAGACTAACACCCGATACCCGCATCCGCTTTGCCGCCCTGTTGCACGACCTCGGGAAAGGAACAACACCTGAAGTCGAATGGCCTAAACATATCGCCCATGAGGCACGTGGTGTTCCACTGGTGGAGGGGTTGTGCGAACGACTCCGGGTGCCAAAAGAGTACCGGGAGCTGGCGGTAATCGTGACCCGCGATCACCTGTTATTTCACACCGCTGCCGAGCTGCGACCAGTGACCATCCTGAAACTTCTGGAACGCATAGACGCCTTCCGTCGCCCGGAGCGGCTGGAGCAGTTCCTGCTCGCCTGTGAGGCCGACTCGCGGGGGCGTACTGGTTACGAAGAACGCGAGCTAGAGCAACCGAGGATACTGAGAGGCGCCTACCATGCGGCGATGGCAATAGACGTGAGAGAGGTAGTTGCTGCGGGGTTTAGCGGCAAGGCGGTCGGTGAAGAGTTACACCGTCTGCGTAGTGCCGCTATCTCCCAGATAGTGAAAAATAGAGAACCTTAGCGGTAGATGCAGAGGTAGGAGCTATCCTCCTCCACCTTCACGCCGAACTTCTGGTTCGCCTCGACCACAAACTGCTCGCCGGGCCCAAAGCTCTTCCACTCGCTCTCACCCGGCAGCTGGATGGTAAGGCGACCGCTCACCACCTGCATCGTCTCCTGCTGGCTGGTACCAAATTCATACTCACCGGCCGCCATAACGCCAATGGTTGCGGCGTCACTACCCGCCTTGAAGGCGATCGACTTCACCTTGCCATCAAAATATTCGTTGGTGCTGAACACGCTCTTCTCCTCTTTGTTCATCAAACTGACACATACCCTGAACAGGGTCCCACCCTGTAGCAGCTGTGGCGGCGTGAGTCTACCAGCTAAGATCCTCTCATGGAGAAAAATGTGATGTAGTTGACAAATTTAGAATATGCTAATAAACTTTCAGCCACAGTATTTAAGGGGGAGTATCTGCGACACATCGTCACGCTCCTTACGACTGTTTCAGGTTCTGATGTAGAGAATTATTAATTAACCATGGAGTATCTAACGATGAAAGCAAAAGTAATCCTCGCAGCCGCTGCGCTGTTCACCGCCACCGCCGCCAACGCCTGGTGGGGTCCCTTCAACAACAATGGCTGGGGCAACGGCAACGGCTACAACAACGGCAATGGCTGGGGCAACGGTTTCGGCGATGGCGACGGTGCCTTCGATTTCAGCATGAGCGGCAAGGCTCGTGGTAACGGCAACGGTTACGGCTACGGCAACAACGGCTGGAACGGCAACAACGGCTGGAACGGTTACAATGGCTACAACGGTTACAATGGCTATGCACCTGCCTACGGTTACGCCCCTGCCGCTCCTTATGGCTACGGCGCACCTTCTGAAGAGCAGATGAAGGCCCAGATGGAGCAGCAGCAGAAAGCTCAGGCCGAGTGGCAGAAGCAGATGGAGGCCCAGCGCGCCGCCATGATGGAAGCTCAGAAGAAGGCGATGGAGCAGCAGCGTGCCATGATGGAGCAGCGTAACAAGTAAGTTTATACTTACTTCGCTCTAGTAAAAGGCCCACACAGACAACTGCGTGGGCCTTTTTCGTTTACCCCTCAACTTGTTCCCACTTTGGCATTTGCAGTAACCTAGCCATATCTACTGTGCGGAAATATGATGAGATACCTTACCCTTCCCACCTGGTCGTTATTGGCGCTACTCCTCTGCTTATCCATTAGCGTCAGCGCACAGCCACCCTATTGGCCACCCTATCCATACTATCCAACATCTCGTACGGCGGCTGAACCCGCGGAGCATGTATCCACAAGCCCGGCCGAAACAGCAGAGCACAACGCAACAAGTCGTGACGAGTGGGAACTTGAACGAGAGATCCGCACCGCCATCCATCAGGGCAATTTCGCCGAAGCCTATTATCTGTGGCGCCCTCGTGCCGAAGGTGGCAATGCCGATGCCCAGTATGGCATTGGCTGGATGTACCACAACGGATACGGCCTTGCGATCGATGATGCCACCGCGGTCAAATGGTGGGAGTTGGCAGCAAAACAGGGGCATACCGACGCTATCTTTGCCCTGGGTATGCTCTATAGCCTGGGTGAAGGGGAGGTCCGACGCGACATGTCTCTTGCCGTTGCCTATTACTACCAGGCGAGCCTCAGCGGACATGAAGACGCTCGAATGCTGCTACGTACCCTGATGGCCGAAGGTGACACAGCCGCCCGAGACCTGATGCAACAACTACTTCAGGATGGAAAGGTTGCAGAAATTACCCCTCCTGCCGCCGTTGTTCGACCCAAGGCAAATGTACGCCGGGGGCCAGGAACCCAGCACAAGGTGCTCACCACACTAACCGAAGGGCACCTACTGATGCCCCTTAGACGGGAGGGACGCTGGTTACTGGTGGGTATAAAGGGAGAGGGTTTTACCGGTTGGATTCACGATAATCTGACAGGCCGCGATTTTCTCAGCGATCCCATGGACTAATCAGGAAGAGTCGTCCTCGGTAGCGAGCAATTTACTTATCCCGCGCAGCCGACTGCGCGGCTTGGGGTCGGCGGAGTCCATCAGACCCCGAATCCGCTTCACATAACCCCGCGTCTCTTCCGGGGCCTGAGGGGCTACCTGCTCCCACGACTCCACCGGCTCCGGGGTGCGCTGATAGGCACGCCGCATCCGTACATACCCGGCATTATAGCTGGCAAAGGCAAGATAAAGTCTGTCCTGATCCGAGGGCAATTCCCACTTACGGTAGATGGTGCGGTCGTAGTAGATACCCGCCGCAATGTTCCAGCGCGGCTCTCTCAGATCGGCAAAGTTGGGATTCAACTCCTGTATCTCCGCAAAGGTACGGGGGAGGATCTGCATCAAACCCACCGCCCCACGGTGACTCTTCACATCGGGATTCAGGTTAGACTCTGCTATTGCCTGCGCCTTAAACCAGTGCCAATCATAATAGGGGCCAAAGTATCGTTTGGTGTATTTGCGAAAATGACCGTCATAATCGCTACTCCAGCGACTGTGCTGCACCGGCAGCTCCTCATCCGCCCACGCGGGTAGAGAGAGAGAGAACAGAAGCAGTGCTAACAGAGAACGCATCAGTTCAGACCGAGTCCTATCACCAGCCCCTGAGCCACACCGATACCGATAAAGATCCCCATTATCATCAGCCCCACTGCAATATTGCCGTTACGCAACTCCTCGCTAATGTTAAAACAGACAATATGATTGAAGATCTTGCACCCCAGCCACATAAAGAAGAGGGTCATAAACCCACCCATAGCGGCATAGAGAAAATTAAGAATAATTGGGTCAACGGTCTGTAACATGGCTCCCCCCGGTTCGTTATCGTTATCTGCCGAACCTCCGACTATAGCGCGAATTCTCCCTCGCTGTTAACCACTGGCCACCTCGACATGGCTACGTTCAAAAGCTCGCCGACGTGGGTAGAAGAGCCGTTCACCATCAGCCCCCGCTTCCATCAAGGCCCGCTCCAGAGTCACATTGAAGCTATCACTGCCGGCCCAGTAGACGTCCCAGTTGAGCAGATCTTCAATCTCATTACAGATCGCCACCACCGCAACACCCGCCTGTGCCACATCATTCTCATCAGCTCGGGCTGTGAGGGGAAGAAATTTGTAGTCATCCAGCGCTTCGCCCCAGGACCGACAGAAATTCTCCATATAGTGCTCTCCCTCATGCGCCAACCAGATAAAACGGATCGGCTGCCCGAGATCGAGGTTGATAGCATGCTCAATAATACTCTTCATCGGTGCCAGTTCGTGCCCCTGAGCTACCACCAGCAGCGGACGTGGCGAGTCATCATCCAGGGTCATCTCGCCGAACGGGCCATCTAATTCGATCTCAGCTCCACGGCGCAGGCCATCGAAGATCTGTCTCACCATCGGATTTTCGCCGTCGTAGGGAATATGAAACTGCAACAGTGAACCGTTGCAGGGACAGCTGCCGATACTGGCATCCAGCGCCCCCACACCCGGGAGGGTCAACTGTACATGCTGCCCCGCAAGAAAGCGTAGCGGTTGGGTGCGCGGGGTCTTGAGATGAACGATGCGTAGACACTCACTCGCTCCCTCAATCTTGTGTATCCGTGTTATGACCCGCTGGCGCGGGATATCGCGAGGGGATTTAGCCTCACCCGCCTCGATCACCAGGTCACCTGCGGCGTGGGCGCTACAGAGCAGGAACATCCCCTGTGCCTTTTCGCTCACTGTAAAGCTAAAATCGTGGTGCTCCTCATGTCCCAACTGCCCCTCAAGCAGACGGGCATGGCACTCCCCGCAGTTACCGCTGGCACAGCTAAAGTCGATATTGAGACCGGAGCGCAGCGCCGCCTCGAGCAGAGTCTCCTCCTCAACGGCATGAAATTGATGGCCACTGGGTAAAACGGTAATGCGGTACTCACTCACGGGGAAACCTACGACTCCAGCTTGTCGAGCAGCCAGCTGTTAATCACCATAATCATCTGCTTCTGCTCATCGGTCGCCCCGCGGTTGAGATCCCCCATCAACTGTGCCAGTTCCTCAATACAACCGCGATACTTCTTCAACTGTGCCTCGGCCACACCAAGGGCGACATCGCGTTTATGTAGTCGAATCTCCAGCTCCTCACTCTCCGGCATCACCCGCTCACGCACCCGACGAGCAAAGGCAGCACCACGAATCAATTTGACCCGCTCGACCATCATATCCTCGTCCAGCGCCATCGTCGGATAGTGCTGGCGCAACTCATCAAGGTCGACCTCACCCTCAAAGGTATGGAGTTCGCCACTGCGGATCATCTGTTGCAGGTCGTGGCGATCAATGCCAAGAATATGTGCCGCCCTGGCGATACCAACACGATGTCCCATCTACTTCTCCTCCCGTCTACCAAGCGAGAACCATCTGCTCATACCAATAACATAGTGCAAATATCAGTTATTTGAAGGGGGGCTAGAAAAGAAAACGCCCCGTGGAGGGGCGTTGAATAAATCCCAAAAACATAGTGAATACTTACTTACCAATTCGGGGCAGTAAACCCCAAGCTATTACAGTACATACAGTGCTCACTCTTGTAGCCTCTACTGATTACGCCCCTCCCATAGTCCGGTTAAAAAGGCGAGGGCATTCTTGCCGAGCACCGAGCAGTCGTAGCCACCCTCCTGGACCACCAGCGTCGGATAGCGCAGCGCGCCCAGGCGCCGGCCGTTTGCATAAAAGTCCTCACCGAGCAGATTCCAGCTACCGGAAGGGTCGTTTTGTGCGGTATCGAGGCCGAGGGCAATGACCAGCACATCGGGCCGGTATTTACGTATCCTGCTGACTGCCCTGTCGAGCGTCCTGGCATAGGCCACCCCATCGATACCCCTCGGCATCGGGAGATTGAGATTGAACCCACTCCCCTCCCCTTCGCCGTGCTCCTCGCGGTAGCCGCTGAAGTAGGGGTACTCGTAGGCGGGGTCCGCATGAATCGAGACCGTTAGCACATCGCTGCGCCGGTAGAAGATCTCCTGCTGGCCATTGCCGTGGTGGTAATCGAGATCCAGTATTGCGATCCGCCCGTAGCGGGAGAGGTAATTGGCGGCGATGGCGGTAGAGTTGAAATAGCAGTAGCCGCCGAACGAGTCGTGCCCGGCATGATGACCGGGAGGGCGGACCAGCGCATAGGCGAACTGTCTGCCGTTTTCAATCGCCTGGGCGCAACTCATGGCCGCATCGACGGCGTCACGGGCGGCGAGATAGGCATTGCGATTGATCGGGCTGTAGACATCGATGCAGTAGTAGCCGGCGTGCGATGGGACATTGCGCGGCTTGCCGATATTTTTCCGGATCGGGAATACATCGGGAAAGAGCGACTTTTCCGGGTCGATCTGCTGGGCGACCTCGCGAAAGTAGTTGACGAAGCGCCGGTCGTGCACCGCAAGGATATGGCGCTCACTGAAGTGACGCAGCGGGATCCTCGCAAACAACTCCGTCTTGTCCAGCTCGCTCTTGATGACACTGACCCGCACCGGCAACTCCGCATACCCGTGGTCCTTGATGTGATGGATATCGTGACGATCGGTGACACAGAGCGCGATCTTCTCGTCATCCGGTACCGCCGGAAAGTGGCGTGGCTTGCGTTTCTTCACATAGACATAGGGTCTGATCGCAACCGGATCGTCGGCAAAGGAGTTAACAACCTCGTCGATCAGCGCCGACGACATGGTCTTTTTGTATTTGCGCTGCAAAACCGCGCTGGCGATCTGCTGTGCCCGCTCCTGCTCCAGACTTGCACCACGTTCCAGGTCATCCACCATCATAAAATAGGCGTTGCCGGCATTGGCCTTACGCGGCCGTTCATAGAGCGTACCGGACACGGGACGCGCACCCATCCTCTCGTAAAAACGCAGACGCGAGCGGTTCGCCTTGAGAGTCTGGGGCTCCGGATTGTACTGGGGCAGGTCGGTAAGACACTCGAATATCAGCCATTCAAAACCGAGGCTGACACACTCCTCCTGCACCCGTCGATAGAGCGCCGCCCCGACACCGCCCCCCTTACTGGTATTTGAGAGGGCAATGAGGTCCAGAAAACCAAAGCGCAGATTGGGCTCGGCAGAGAAGAGGGCGAAGCCCTTGACCCGTCCCTTGCTGTCGTCACAGACGAACAGCACGGTGCGGAATTTGAACTTCATCGGATTGAGCAGTTTCTCCGGGATTTCGCGGATTTTATAATCGGCGACATCCTTAAACTGCTCGCGAATAATCACCTGCGACTGCTCAATGGCCTGCCGGTTGATCGGCAGCAACGCATCATGGACCCGGCGGATACGGAACATTATGGGAGTCTCTGATTCATCTCTGTTTTGTTATGAGACATTTTCATACACTAAAATTGCCATCCCTCACTAGATTGAAAAACCCATCGACGCAACAGAGGAAAATCATTTCATATCACTCTCTTATCCCCGCCTGGATAGTAAACCGCGAGGAGAGAATATCAAATGAGACATGCCCCTTTACGGGGCATGTCTCACAGTGCGATGCTGCTCCACCGAATTTTACTCATCGACCCAGCCCTGCAGCGCTTCAATAAGCTGCTTTGCCTGATCGGCACTGGAGATGTTGAACTTCGACTTCTGCTGATACTCGCCGTTGCGCTTCTGGTAGCGACGGATGGTGTACTTGTCCTTGCCGTACTCCTCTTTGGCTCGATCCCAATCCTGATAGCGATAGATAATAGTCGACCACGCCCCCTTGGAGAGCACCTTCTTATCCAGCTCCTTGGTGGTCTCAATGCCATCCTCGGTATAAGAGATGGTCAACTCATCAATTGTCTCGGCCACGGTGTTACTCCTGCATAGTTGTTCGTAGATAGTGGGGCGATTCTAACCCGCTCTGACTCTGGTGCAAGTGAATTCACTCTATGCGACCTCCAGATCCACCCTCTCCACCACTCCATCGTGCAGACGAAAGCCACGCATCTCCAGCACCCCCTCAATATTAAGCGAGATAATAAGATAGAGCGCCTCGGGATAGGCCGCCTCGGCCAGGTCACGTGCAGAAGGTTCTGCCGGGGCGTGGGGGTGGGAGTGGTAGATGGCGAAGAGCTCCTCGCCTGACTCGCGCATCCGCCTCATCGCCTCAATCTGCGCCGCCGGATCCATGGTGAAGAGCTTCTCAGGCACATCGGCCACATTGGCGATGGGGTAGAGTGCTCCGGGTACTCCCCCCTTTGCCGAGATGAGCCCACACACCTCCTCCTCAGGGGAGTGCTGGGCGTGGGTGAGGACCTTGTTGACCAGGGTGATGGGGAGGGTGACTTGTGACATCGTTTTTCTCTTTAACTGTTCTGACTGTGGCAACTACAGCCCGGGTCCTTCTTTAACCGCATACTCCGCCACTCCATTGTCAGCGCATCCAGTAACAGCAGACGTCCATCAAGTGTATCGCCAATACCGAGCAACACCTTAAGCACCTCAGTCGCCTGAATGGTGCCGATGATGCCGACCACGGGGGCGAGCACGCCATTTTCGCTGCAGGTCTGTGACAGCTCGCCCTCATCTTTATAGAGGCAGCGGTAGCAGGGACTGTCGGGACGCTCATTGTGGAATACCGAAACCTGCCCCTCCATGCGGATCGCCGCGCCGGAGACCAGCGGCTTTTTTGCCATCACGCAGGCGTCGTTGACGGCAAAGCGGGTGGCAAAATTGTCGCTGGCATCGACCACCACGTCGGCCTGTTCCACCTCCGCCAGCAATGCCTCACCCTCTAATTTCTGGTTGATGGCGATAACCCCAACTTCGGGGTTGAGAACCGCCAGGGTATCGCGCGCCGACTCCACCTTGGGACGCCCCAGGTCGTGGCTGCCGTGGAGAAGTTGGCGTTGCAGGTTGGAGAGGTCGACCGTATCAAAATCGACCAGCACCAGTTGCCCCACCCCGGCTGCGGCCAGGTACATCGCCACCGGCGAGCCGAGGCCGCCCGCACCGATAATCAGCACGCGACTGTTGAGCAGCTTCTGCTGCCCCGTCACATCGACACCGGGCAGCATGATCTGGCGGCTGTAGCGCAGCAGTTGTTCGTCTTCCAAAGGTAATTTCCCGCCTGTCGATATTAGGCAGAGTGTACCCCAGTAACGGGATTACAGGTAATTGCGCCAGTGCTCGGGGCGCTGGTCGCGACAGCCGTGGGGTAGTTTGCAGTAGCGGTTGATAAAGACCTGGCGATCGGCATATCCGCACTCGTCGATCCCCAGGTTGGCCCGCTCCACCTCTTCGGTGTAGTAGTAGAGGGCACGTTTGAGTTTAACGATAAGGCTGTTATCGAGGTGAAAGCCGAGGTCGATCAGCACATCTTCGATAAGGTTCAGGTTGAGCTGGGTAATGTCGTAACTGATCTGTAACAGGTAGGCGTTATCGGGGCGCAACTGATGGATCCCCTCCACGTCAGCCAGCAGCAGACTCGCCGACTGGGCCTGCTGCTGATCGGGGTGGAGGCGACAGAAATGGATCTCCCGGTGTTTGAGCAGTTCGCTGCTTTCTCTCTCCATGCCTCCATCCTAGCCCCCAGGGGGAATATTTCAAGCCGAACGGTTCACAATCTCCCATCAGGGAGTCGTCCCAGTGAGACTCTGCCGTGGCCCTGCAGATCGGGCAACAATTCGACCGCCTCATATCCGGCCTCCCGCAGTAGAGCACAAACCGCCTCCCCCTGATCAAAGCCGTGCTCCAGCAACAACCACCCGCCGAGTATAAGGTGTTTCGGTGCCCCATCGATAATGGTGCGAATATCGTCTAGCCCATCTGCCCCTGAGGCGAGGGCGCTGCGCGGCTCAAATCGTACATCGCCCTGATTTAAGTGGGGGTCTGCCGATGCAATATAGGGGGGATTTGAGAGGATCAGATCGAACCGCTCTCCCGCCAGAGGCTCGAACCAGTCACCGAGCAGAAACTGCACATTGCCGATGCCGTTATCTTTACCGTTCTGCCGCGCCACCGCCAGCGCGGCCTCACTACGCTCCACCGCCACCACTTCACAACTGGGGCACTCCGCGGCAATGGCAAGGGCGATGGCGCCGCTACCTGTTCCAAGGTCGACCACACGGCCACCACCCGCGGGCAGGCGGGCCAGCGCCGCCTCCACCAGAAGTTCGGTCTCGGGGCGCGGGATAAGGGTATCAGGGGTTACCTTGAGAGAGAGCGTCCAGAAGCCGCGCTCACCCAGAAGATGGGCCACCGGTTCGCCCCTCTCTCGACGGGACAACAGCGTCTCAAACTGCTGCTCAGCCTCGCCACTCAGCTCCCTCTCCGGCCAGGTGTAGAGATAACTGCGCGACTCGCCTGTCGCTCTGCAAAGCAGCAGTTCTGCATCCACCCGCGGGGTATCGGTATGGCGTAGCCGCCTTACCGCTGCAACCAGTGCCTCATCAATGGTCACCGCTGTAACCAGTCACCTAGTTGCGCAGGAATTTCGCGTAGGCGGGATTGCTATCCTCCTCCCACCAGCGGTAACCAAGTTGATCGAGGAAGGTGTGAAACTCATCGAGATCCCCCTGCGGTACCTGAATACCACAGAGCACACGCCCATAGGCGGCGCCGTGATTGCGGTAGTGGAACAGGCTGATGTTCCAGCGCCCACCCAGGCGATTGAGGAAACGCAACAGGGCACCGGGGCGCTCTGGAAACTCAAAACGCAGCAACCGTTCATCCTCAGCGTCGGCACGCCCACCCACCATATAACGTACGTGGAGTTTGGCCATCTCATTATCGCTCAAATCCTCTACCGGCAACGCTTTCTCTGCCAGTTCGGCAAGCAGCCTGTCTTTCTCCGGCTTGCCGCCAGCCAGCTGCACACCAACAAAGATATGGGCATCGGCCTTATCGGCATAGCGGTAGTTAAATTCGGTGATGTTGCGCGACCCCAGGGTCTCGCAAAAACTGAGAAAGCTGCCCGGCCTCTCGGGGATAGTGACGGCAAACAGCCCCTCGCGCAGCTCGCCCAGCTCCGCCCGCTCCGCCACGTGGCGCAGGCGATCAAAATTCATGTTAGCACCCGAGTCGATGGCAACAAAGAAGTGGTCTTCACACCCCTCACGCTCCACATACTTCTTCAACCCTGCAATACCGAGGGCCCCGGCGGGCTCGGCAATGGAGCGGGTATCCTCAAAGATATCCTTAATCGCGGCACAAATCTCGTCGGTAGAGACCAGCACTACCTCATCCACCAGCTCCCTGACCACGCGCCACGGCTCCTCGCCCACCTGTTTCACCGCCACCCCATCGGCAAAGATACCGACCTGCGGCAACACCACGCGCTCCCCTGCCTGCAACGCGGCGTGCAGACAGGGGGCATCATCGGGTTCGACACCAATCACCTTCACGTGCGGGTAGAGCGCCTTGATATAGGCCACTACGCCGGCAATGAGACCACCACCACCTACCGGGACGAAGACGGCATTGAGGCGTTCCGGATCGGGGTGCTGGCGCATCAGCTCCATCGCCACAGTACCCTGCCCGGCGATCACGATCGGGTCATCATACGGGTGGACGAAAGTCAGCCCCCTCTCCTCGGCCAGCTTGCGGGCATGGGTATAGGCGTCGTCATAGCTGTTGCCTGCCAGCTCTACCCTGGCACCACGGGCGGCCACGGCATTGACCTTGATCGCCGGTGTGGTCTTGGGCATCACAATAGTGGAGTCGATCCCCAGGCGCCGTGCCGAGAGCGCCACTCCCTGAGCGTGGTTGCCCGCCGAGGCGGCACAGATACCACGGCGGCGCTCTGCCGGGGTAAGGCTAGCCATCTTGTTGTAGGCACCACGCAACTTAAAGGAGAAGACCGGCTGCAGGTCCTCGCGCTTGAGCCACACCTTGTTGCGCAGGCGCGTTGAGAGGGCCGGGGCCACCTCCAGCGGCGTCTCGATCGCCACCTCATAAACGCGGGCAGTGAGAATTCGTTTTAGATAGTCATTTAGCATCGCCATACATTAAGCAGGTCAATAGAAAGTTACAAGCATCAACCGGGGCTTTGCACAAATTTCTTGCCACAGTCGCACCGTGACACCGCAAACTGGTAGAATCAGCCCATCAGATCAGAAGATAGATAGAGGAATTAACTCCCATGGGCATGACTCAGGACGAAATGAAGCAGGCGGTCGCCCGCGCTGCGCTGGAACACGTAGTACCCGATACCATCATCGGTATCGGCACCGGTTCAACCGCCAACTTCTTTATCGACGCACTGGCGGAGATCAAGGGCAGGATCAACGGCACCGTCGCCAGCTCCGAGGCTAGCGCCGACCGCCTGCGTGGCCATGGTATTCCGGTGTTTGATCTCAACTCGGTCGATCAGATCTCGGTCTATATTGATGGCGCCGACGAGACCAACAAGCACGCCCATCTGGTAAAGGGTGGTGGCGGTGCCCTGACCCGCGAGAAAATCGTCGCCGCGGTCGCAAAAAAATTCGTCTGTATCGTCGACTCCACCAAGGTAGTCGGTGTACTGGGAAAATTCCCGTTGCCGGTAGAGGTGATCCCGATGGCCCGCAGCTATGTCGCCCGCGAGCTGGTGAAGCTGGGTGGTGAGCCTGTCTACCGCGAGGGCTTTGTCACCGACAACGGCAACGTGATTCTAGATGTTCACAACATGGAGATCATGAATCCGGTGGAGCTGGAGCAGAAGCTTAACAACATCACCGGCGTGGTCACCAACGGCCTCTTTGCCATGCGCCCGGCCGATGTGGTGCTGGTGGGCAGCGCATCGGGTGTTACCACCCTTTAACGGTAACGCCGCCACGTGAGGGGCCATGCAGCCGCAAGACGAACATAGGACCGCTGGCCCCTTTCACATCGAGGATGATGTCTACCTCGACTTCCAACTATCGGGTGAGCCGGACAGACAGCAGAGCAGTATCTGTCATGAGCTGCTTCAGTTGCACGAGCTATCACGTCAGTCAGGGCACCTGCTCACCAATATTCGCAAGCAGCACCACGATGTTGCAGCCTATCTCTCACTGCTCGACCACAAAATCGATCTTGTTGCCCGTTTAACCGCCGCCATCGCGCTGGGGGGGGATATTCAACAGAATCACAAGGTGAGGCTGAGCGCGGATGAGCTGAGTTTTCTCAACCCTCAGGCGCTACCACTACAGAGTCCACTTCAGCTCAGGCTGGTGATCTTCCCCAGCCACCTCTGTCTGCAACTACAATCCAGCGTGATCCGTTGCGAAAAGGAGTCCTATGGCTTTCGTATCGGGGTGAAATTTAATAACAAAAGCGAGGCTGAGCACGAGGCGCTGATACGTCATCTGCTGGAGCGGCAGGCGGCCCAGCTGCGCCACCACAGGTCTGAGCCAGCACCTGAACAGCAATAATATCGGCATTTAAGCGTCCGCTTTTTTCCTCACGCCACCCATTTACTGATCACTCCCCTGATTGCGGAAGAGTGCCTCGATCTCCCCGGTCAGTTCTGGTTGCAGCACGGGTGACTCACTGTCATCCTGAATCACAACCGGTTCCGCGGATGTCGTGGGCACGGCACTCATCAGCTCCGGCACCTCCTGCGGCAGCACGGCCCCCTTATCGTCACTGACCGGCTCCATCGTCGGTGAGATAATGATCTCCACACGACGATTGGCGGCCCGATTCTCCCAACTGTCATTCGGCAGCAGAGGCCGAGTATCGGCCAGCCCCTTCACCTCCGTATCCTCAGGCTTGATTGTCCCATCGGCCAGAAGCTGTTCCAGTACCGATACGGCACGTGATGAGGAGAGCTCCCAGTTGGAGCGGAAACGGAAGGTATTAATGGGAATATCGTCGGTATGACCCGCCACAGTGATCGTCCCCGGGGTCTCAGCCACCTGTTGGCGGATCACCTCAAGGGTAGGGAGGAACTCATCGTGCAGGTCGGCCGACCCCGAAGGGAACGAGCCCTTCTCCTTTATGCGGATCACTATCTTATCCTGCTGACTCTCAACCTCGACCAGACCCTGATCGATCTGCTCAGCCATCTTCACCTGTAGATCGGAGGCCATCTCCTTCGCCGCCTGTTCCAGTACCTCTTTGGCGGTCTCAAGGCTGACATCCTCCTTGCTGGTGATCTGCCGGACATCATCCACCGGGGTCGGCTCTGTCTTACCTGGGCTAAACTCCTGAGCGATGATACTGGTTCCTAATGGAATATCGGGGGCCTCCACCTGACGCTGCACCCCGAATGCCATCTTGAACGAACCGGCAATCTGTTTAAATTTAATAACATCCATCTCCGAGAAGGAGAGCAGCAGTACAAAAAAGCACATAAGCAGTGACATCAGATCGGCAAAGGTCATTACCCACGCCGGCGCCCCCGCCTCGCACTCCTGCTCTTCGCATTCGCACTCGTACACTTCACTCATCAAACAATTCCATACGTGCGCTAATCGACTCGGCTACGCCTCGTCATCGCTCTTACGTTTTGACTGTGGCAGATAGGTAGAGAGCACCTCCTGAATCATGCGTGGATTGTGACCCGCCTGAATACCGGAGATGCCGTCAAGGATCATCGATTTCATGCGCCGCTCCTCTTCACTGCGCAGCGCCAGTTTGTCGGCGATGGGTAGTGCGACCAGGTTGGCAATCATCGCCCCATAGAGGGTGGTGAGCAGCGCCACCGCCATCGCCGGGCCTATCGACTTGGGGTCAGACATATTGGCCAGCATCTGTACCAGTCCGATAAGGGTTCCAATCATCCCCATCGCCGGGGCGTAATCACCAAATCCCTTAAAGATCTTTTTTCCCATCGTGGCGTTGGATGGTGTTATCCATATCCTTTTTCAGCACGCTGCGAACCATCTCCGGGGAGTGGCCGTCGACCATCATCTGGATCCCCTTTTTGAGGAAGGTGTTATTTACCTCCACCCCCTCCAGTGCCAGCAACCCCTCCTTGCGTGCGGTATTGGCCATGCTCTCCAGGTCCTCAATTAATTGCTCGACCTTCTCCTCCTTGTGCAGAAAGGTCTTCATCGCCACCTTCACGGCGCCGACAAACTGCCCCATGCTGAACTTCATCATCACCGCGGCAAAGGTACCGCCAAGCACCACTACCAAAGAGGGGGCATTGATGAACATGCTGCCGCTGCCGCCGAGTACGATCGCACCGATCATCGTACCGATGCCCGCAACCAGACCAATAAGTGTTGCCAGATCCATCCACTACTCCAAATCAACCGGACTGTAATGCCCCCTGCATCCATTGCCGACATCACCATGTAACCCCGTGCGAGCCGCAAACGATACAAAAAGGATATGGGTGAAAGGTCACCCGCATGAGTGACCCCGCTGCTGTCGGGGTCAGTATTGGAGTTGGAGTCAGGAGGTGTGGAAATCAAGCCCGCCGGGCGGCAGGCAGTGCCCTGCTAACGCTGCCGTTGAAAAAATAGAGAAGTGAAAACCCGCAGGGTAGCGTTAAAGCAGTATCCGCTCGATACCGCCCGCTCTCACCTCATCAATGAACTGCTGTTGCCACGCGTCTCCATGCATCTGCTTCATCATCTCCACCACGATATAGTCGGTATCAATGCCAGTGCTCTTGCGATAACGGGAGAGTCCCTGCTGGCAGGCGGGGCAGGAGGTGAGCACCTTCACAGAGGTGCCACCCGCCCCGTCGATGCCCTTGCGCAGCTCCTCCTCCTTGCGGAATCGAACCTGAGTGGCGATATCGGGGCGGGAGACGGCAAAGGTACCCGCCTCGCCACAACAGCGATCGGAGAGGGCGACCTCCTGCCCCATCAGGGTCGAGGCGACCCTGACCGGATTGTGACGCTTCATCGGGCTGTGGCACGGGTCATGATAGAGGTAGTGCTGTCCCGCTACCCCCTCCATCTTTACCCCCTTCTCCAGCAGATACTCATGGATATCGAGCAGACGACAGCCGGGGAAGATCGCCTCAAACTGATACTTCAACAACTGGTCCATGCAGGTACCACAGGAGACCACTACCGTCTTGATATCCATATAGTTAAGGGTATTGGCAACGCGGTGGAACAGCACCTGATTGTCGGTCGAGATCCGCTTGCCGGTCACATCATCACCACCGGCGCTCTGCGGGTAGCCGCAGCAGAGGTAGCCGGGTGGCAGCACCGTTTGTGCGCCGGTGTTGTAGAGCATCGCCAGGGTGGCGAGACCCACCTGACTGAAGAGACGCTCGGAGCCGCAGCCGGGGAAGTAGAAGACCGCCTCCTGCTCATCGGCATTGAGTCGCGGTTCTCGCAGGATCGGGATCACCTTGTCATCCTCCAGCCCCAGCATCGCGCGGGTGGTCTGGCTCGGCAGCCCCTTTGGCAGTGGACGTTTTACAAAGTTGATCACCTGCTCTTTAATCTGCATCTTCCCCGTGGTACCGCGGGGGCGGCGCTTGTCGCGCAGCAGTCCGAAACGTTTGGCCAGTTTGTGGGCCAGACGCTGTCCGCGATATCCCCATTCGATCATCCCCTTGCGCATCAATTTGATGGTGGAGGGATCGCTGACATTGAGGAAGGTCATCGCCAGGCGGGTCGCAAAACGGCTACGCCTCTGCCCATGGCTGCGCAGGGCATTACGCATCCGCACCGTGACATCGCCAAAGTCGATATTGACCGGACAGGGCTTTACGCAACGGTGGCATACCGTGCAGTGATCCGCCACATCATTCATCTCATCAAAGTGGCGCACCGAGATACCGCGTCGGGTCTGCTCCTCATAGAGAAAGGCCTCGACGATCAGACCGGTGGCGAGGATCTTGTTGCGCGGTGAGTAGAGCAGGTTGGCACGCGGCACATGAGTGGTACAGACACTCTTGCACTTGCCGCAACGCAGACAGTCCTTGACCATGTTGTTCAGCTCGCCCAGTTCACTCGCCTCCAGGATCAGCGCCTCCTGCTGCAGCAGACGTAGCGAAGGGGTATAGGCGTTGTTAAGACCGGAGCCTGCCAGCAGCTTGCCACGGTTAAAGCGCTGCTGCGGGTCAACCTTCTGTTTGTATCCGCTAAAGGCAACCACACTCTCTTCGGCGAGGAACTGCATCTTGGTAATGCCGATGCCGTGTTCACCCGAGATCACCCCACCGAGTGATTCGGCCAGCGCCATGATGCGCTCGACCACCCTCTCCGCCCCGTGCAGCATCTCATAGTCGTTGGAGTGGACCGGGATATTGGTATGCACGTTGCCATCGCCGGCATGCATGTGGGTGGCAACAAAGATCCGCTGCGGGCGGATCTCCGCATGTATCGCATCGATGCGGTTACGTACCCCCTCCAGTTCCCGCCCTGAGAAGATCTCCTTTAACGGCTTTTCCACCTCATCACGCCAGGAGATCCTCAGGTCGCGCCGCAGAATGAGGTTGAACAGTGTGTCACCGCTCTGCAGCTTCTCACCCAGCTCTGCTGAATAGAGCGACCCCTGCCCCGCGGCAGCCAGGTCCAGCCCATCAACAATGGCACGCCAGCGCCCTGCCGTCTGCGCCAGATGGCTCTGCGCCGCTTTACGCTTGGCATCGAGGATAGAGGTGTTCTCATCACTCTCCTCATAGTCGGTATCCACCAGGCGCTCGGGGAGGTCTCCCTGCAGATAGGAGGAGAGGCGCTCTACCATGCGCAACTTATTGCCGATCGACTGCTCGATATTGATCCGCTCGATCCCCTCGCTGTAGTCGGCCAGACGCTCCAGCGGGATCACCACATCCTCGTTGATCTTGAAGGCGTTGGTGTGTGCCGCGATGGCGGCAGTACGGGCACGATCGGCCCAGAATTTGTGACGCGCCTCCGGGCTGGTAGCGATAAATCCTTCAGCGCCACGGGCGTTTGCCATGCGCACCACCATCGATGCCGCCTCGGCCACCTGCTCCTCATTGTCACCGGCAATATCGGCCAGCAGCACCATCTTCGGCAGGTCAGGCCGCGGCGCCTTGGTGCTGTAATTCACGGCCTTAATATAGCGATCATCCAGGTGCTCCAGTCCCGAGAGCATCACCCCGTCGAGGGCATCGATATAGTCCTTGGTTTCAATAATGGCAGGTACCGAGCGGCGCAACTCTGACCCGAAGAACTCCATACAGACGGTGCGCGTAAAGTTCGGCATGTGATGGAGGATAAAGATCGCCGAGGTGATGATGCCGTCACACCCCTCCTTCTGGATGCCGGGCAGGCCGCCTAGGAACTTGTTGGTCACATCCTTGCCAAGGCCGCGCTTGCGCAGGTGATCACCCGGGATCTGCAGCAGCTCCGGAACACCCTTGAGGGTTCTGCCATCCATGCCATAACGGCTGATACGAAACTCCGCTTCCGGCACCTCATGGATCTTGCCCAGATTGTGGTTGAGGCGCTCCACCTCCAGCCACTCGCCATCGGGCATCACCATCCGCCAGGAGACCAGATTATCGAGCGTGGTGCCCCACATCACCGCCTTCTTGCCACCGGCATTCATCGCGATATTGCCGCCGATACAGGAGGCATCCTGCGAGGTGGGGTCGACGGCAAAGACATACCCGGCCGCCTCTGCCTGCTCCGAGACGCGGCGCGTGACCACCCCCACACCCACCTTGATGGTGGCAACCTCGTCACTCACGCCCGGCAGGCGACGGGGGGTAACGGCATCCATCTGCAGCAGCTTTTCGGTATTAATCACCACGCTATCGGCGTGCAGTGGCACCGCACCGCCGGTATAGCCGGTGCCGCCGCCACGGGGGATGATAGTGAGGTCAAGGTCGATACAGGCCCGTACCACCTCGGCGCACTCCGCCTCTGACTCCGGGGTGACGACAACAAACGGGTACTCCACCCGCCAGTCTGAGGCGTCGGTGACGTGGCTTACTCGGGCCAGACCATCAAACTGGATGTTGTCACGGCGGGTGATCCTGCCAAGTCGATGGGCCACCTCGGCGCGCTTCTCCTTCACACAGGGGAGCCAGCGCTCAAATTTCTTGACCGCCTCACGTGCCGCCGCGGCCAGTTGCAGCGCCTGTTCGTTCTGCTCGGCGCGCGCCTCTATCTGATCGAGACGGTGGTGCAACGCATGCACCAGTGACTCCCAGCGCTTGCGGTTCTCCAGCAGGTCATCCTGAATAAAGGGGTTGCGGCTGATCACCCACATATCCCCCAGCACCTCAAACAGCATCCGCGCAGAACGACCGGTCACCCGCTCACCGCGCAGGGTATTCAAGATCTCCCACTGTGCCTCACCGAGGAAGCGGATCACGATCTCGCGGTCAGAGAAGGAGGTATAGTTGTAGGGGATCTCGCGAATGCGAGCGGGGCTGTCACTACTCATCGATGGCGTGTATCGTCAAACGAAAAGGGGGCTAAGTTTATCAAGGTTCAAGTCGGAAGTCTCAACTCATCGTTTTGCACGGTGGTTTGAGATTTACTACTTTTTCAGCGGAAATGAAAACGGGACCCGAAGGTCCCGTTCTCAACAGACTAAACGATTCGAGAATCGATTAGAATGCTACGCGCAGACCAGCAGCGATAGCTGACATGTCGGCTGCAGGGGTCTCGATAGATTCAGCAGCATATGCAACATAGGCACTGGTCTTGCTGCTGAAGCTGTGGATCACGCCCAGAGACATGTAGGTATCGGTGCTGTTACCGTCGTTGTCACGCTGACCGTAGGCAGCAGCGAAGGTATTGGCACCAGCGGCATAGGTACCGTTCAGGTACATGTGGTTGATGTCAACGCCAATATCGAGAGCCTCGTACTGGAAGGCAACGCCGATGGCGCCAGCGGTGTACTTAACACCCAGCTTCATAGCGGAGTTATCAACGGTACCAGTAGTACCGAAGTCGCTAAGATCCTGGTAAGCGAAGGCAACTTCTACAGGACCGACCGGGGCATTAACAGACAGAGCTACGCCGTGGTTGCCGGTGGTAGCAGGGTCAGCCGCACCATCACTAGCTTCGTCAACGATGATAGCCGCTGCAACCTTGGCCATACCGAACTTGTTCATGTATGCAAGTGCGTTTGAGCTATAACCATTGTGATGTGCAGACATACCGATGCTGTTACCGCCACGAGCCTGTGCGCTGGTCTCCAGGAAGGGGTCCCAGGAAACGGTGCTACCCTTGTAAGGGCCGGTCAATTTACCGCCGAGAACGGTACCGAAGTTGCCAGAGAGGCCGATATAGGCGTCACGAGGGGTGATAGGGCTGCCGCTAACAGTGGTGCTGATACCGAATTTGGCAATAGACTTCATGCCGTCACCCAGATCCTCAGTGGATTTGAATTCGATCTTACCGTTACCGCCGTGATCGGCGTACATGCCTTCAACAACACCGTCACCAGAGAGGTTCTGCAGTTCACCCTGCAGTACACCAGTGATGGATACTTCAGCCATTGCGGCAGGTGCGACCATAGCGGCGGCAACAGCCAGTGCGATTACGTTCTTTTTCATTATCACGTTCTCCTAGATTGAAATGTGATTTAGGTATATCAATTAATTGCAATTAATTGTGCTACATTACGAAGCGCCCTAACTCTAACCCCGACTTTCGCTCTTTGCAACCCTTTTTTTGAAAAAAAACAACAAATATTCATGATGTTGCACAAATGCAACAATTAAAAAATTCAATGCCTTAGCTCAGAGAAGATTGACACGCATTAAGAATTCATCCATATCCAATTGATTTTTATAGAAAATACCAGGTTGTAAACTCACAATAATAAGCAGCGCTTACCGTGATCCCCCTTACATTCCTCTCTATTCAAGATATTTTCTCTCACACACAAAAAAGGCCCGCAAGCGGGCCTTTTTGATATCTGCAACAAGTGACTCCAGATTAACGCTTGGAGTATTGCGGACGCTTGCGCGCCTTATGCAGGCCAATCTTCTTGCGTTCTACCTCGCGGGCATCGCGAGTGAGGAAGCCGCCGGCACGCATGGTGCTGCGCAGGCTCTCATCGTGAGCCACCAGGGCCCGTGCGATGGCATGACGGATGGCACCGGCCTGTCCGGTGTTGCCACCACCCTTGACGGTGATGTTGACGTCAAACTTGTCGAGCAGGGCCGCCGCTTCGAGGGGCTGGCGTACCACCATGCGTGCTGTCTCGCGACCGAAATACTCATCGATGCTGCGCTTGTTGATGGTGATCTTACCGTTACCGGCGACCAGATAGGCGCGGGCCGCTGAACTCTTACGACGGCCGGTGCAAATGTTGTGTGTCTCTGCCATGGTCAGTGCGATCCTTTAGATTTCCAGAGCCTGAGGCTGCTGGGCTGCGTGGTTGTGCTCAGCGCCCGCATAGACCTTCAGCTTGCGGAACATGGCACGACCGAGTGGATTCTTAGGCAGCATGCCCTTGACGGCGCGCTGCAGTACCTGCGGGGCATCCTTCTGGATCAACTTGTCGAAGTTGATCGACTTCATGCCGCCGGGGAAACCGCTGTGGTTGTAGTACATCTTGTCCTGCGCCTTGTTGCCGCTGACGCGGATCTTCTCGGCGTTGATAACAACGATGTAGTCGCCGGTATCCACGTGTGGGGTGTACTCGGCCTTGTGCTTGCCACGCAGACGGCGTGCGATCTCGGTGGCCAGACGGCCCAGAGTCTTGTCGGTCGCATCTACCACGAACCAGTCACGCTTGACGGTCTCGGGCTTGGCACTGAATGTCTTGGTCCCAATCATCTCAAAATCACTCCAACTCGAGCGGGGGGTCTCGTAAAAAAGAGGCGGAATAATACAGAATGGCGCGACAACATACAAGGGCCACATGGAGGAAATTTCGTTATGCGCCGACAACCCTATATATCTAACGGTACTCAGACAGCCATTTCGCTATATCGAGGGGGATTTAAGAAGGAAAAGAAAAGGCGCGGCTAAAGGGGGGAGATGCCGCGCCTGTATAAAATATCCACCAAAGGAGGATGGAGGAGTCTGCTGAGACTGGAAACCTCCAAGTCATCAGCGTTTTCTAATATACCAAATTTCTAATTGATGTCAACCTCCAGTCACAAAACTTTTACCTGGCCACGATTTAGCGATGGAGGCGCCGCTGAATCAGCCTGGCCGCCAGCAGCAGTGCCAACAGGCCGTAACCGCACAGCATCAACAGATGGAGGGCGATTCCCTGTGGTATCTCACCAAGCATCAACGGCCTGACCAGCTCGATGGCGTGGCTCAACGGCAGCAGTTGGGCCAGCTGCTGTAGCCACTGCGGCATACCCTCCACGGGAAAGAAGACGCCACTGAAGAGCAGCATCGGGGTAAGTAGCAGGGTGAAGTAGTAGAGGAAGAAGTCGTAACTGCGCGAAACCGCCGTCACCACCAGCGCCATTGCCGCAAAGGTGACCCCACTGAGCAGTGCCACCGGCAATACCGCCAGCGCCAGCATCCCCTCCACCGCACCGAGAAAGGCGGCCACGATAATGATAAACAGCGCACTAAGCAGCGCCTTGGTCGCCGCCCACATCGCCTCACCGATAAGGATGTCATGTACATCCAGAGGCGTATGGAGCATCGCCGTCCAGGTCTCCTGCACCGCCATGCAGGTATAGGCAGAGTAGATCCCCTCAAAGCTTGCGGTGTTCATTACACTGGCACAGACGAAACCGGAGGCAAGAAAGGTGAGGTAGTCGACCCCCTCAACCTCGCCCACCAGCGCCCCCAGGCCGAAACCGAGCGCCACCAGATAGAGTAGCGGTTCACCGATATTGCCCAGTAGCGCGGGCCCCGCCAGCTTGCGCCACACCCTGCCATTGCGCTGCCATACGGCAATCCAGCGCAGGGCGATGAAGGATCGGAGCAGCGGCATCATTCGCGCAGGTCCCTGCCGGTAAGTTTAAGAAAGACATCCTCCAGCGTGGCGTGGCGGCTCAGATACTGCAACCCGTCGTGACCACAGAGGCTCTCCACCAGCTCCCGTTCGCGATCGGTGTAGCAGAAGAGAGTCTCTCCCACCAGTTCGCTGCGCATCAGGTTGTGGCCATTCTGCTGCTCACGCCACCGCTCCACCCCTTCACCATGCACCTCGACCACATGAGGTTCGATGTGGCGGGTGATGAGTTCGGAGGGTGAACCGACATCGAGAATACGCCCCCGATCCATGATCGCCAGGCGGTCGCAGAGGCGCTGTGCTTCATCCATATAGTGGGTGGTGAGGATCAGGGTTCTCCCCTCATTCAAAAGTGCGCGCAGACGCTGCCAGATAAGCTGGCGTGCCTGCGGGTCAAGGCCGGTGGTCGGCTCGTCCAGGATCACCAGCCTCGGGTCATTGACCAGGGCGCGGGCCATCGCCAGACGGCGCTTCATCCCGCCGGAGAGGGCATCAATGCGTTCGCTGGCCTTCTGCCGCAGCGAGGCGAAATCGAGAAGCGCCTCGATACGCTGCCCAATCTCACTGCCGTGGAGACCAAAGTAACTGGCGTAGGTAAGCAGGTTCTCCACCACACTAAACTCAGGGTCGAGGTCATCCTGCTGTGGTACCACGCCGAGCAGATGGCGCATCTGCCGTGCCTGCTCCGGGATAGGGTAACCGAGCACCGTCAGCTCACCCCCGTTGGGTGGCGTCATCCCCAGCAGCATGCGCAGGGTGGTGGTCTTGCCGGCACCATTGGGGCCAAGCAGGCCGAAGCACTCCCCTTCGTGCACCGCCAGGTCGATCCCGTCGACTACGCGCTGCGTGCCGTAACATTTGCTCAGGCCGTGGGCCCGGACGACTGTACTCATAGCTAGATACGCAGGCGCTCCACCGGTCGACCGTTGATCAGGTGCTCATCGATGATCTCGTCGAGATCGGCCTTATCGACAAAGGTGTACCAGACCTCCTCCGGGTAGACCACGATCACCGGCCCCTCGCTACAGCGATTAAGGCAACCGGCACTGTTGATTCGCACCCTGCCCGGTTCATGGATCCCAAGCTCCTTGCAGCGCTTTTTGACGTAGCTGCGCATCGCCTCGGAGTTGAAATCCTGGCAACAGCGGCCGCCATCCTCGCGCTGGTTAATGCAGAAAAAAACGTGGTGCTGATAGAAGCTCATATAATTTCAATGGTGGTCACTGGTTCGGATTCCGCTAGAATAATCGCTCTACCCGCCAACCACCAGCCGAAGTCGATTTGAACTACCACGCAACCATCCTCTCTGCCGCCGACCGCTGTGTGATGTGCGGACTCTGCCTGCCCCACTGTCCCACCTACCAACTCCACCACAGTGAACTGGAGTCACCACGCGGGCGCATCGCCCTGCTACAGGCAGTGGCAGCTGGCAAACTCAGTGCCGATGAGAGCTTGCTGGCACACCTCGATAGCTGTCTGGTCTGCCGTGCCTGCGAGAAGATGTGTCCCTCGAAGGTGCCCTATGGTGATCTGATCGACGCCGGCAGGGCGCTGTTGCGCGAACAGGGCCAACCCGCCCGACCCATGGTGAAGCAGCTGTTACATCAGATTTCCGATAAAAAACGGTTACAGCGCAATGGCTCGCTGCTGCGCAGCTACCAGCGAAGTGGCGTGCAGCGACTCCTTCGCGCCAGCGGTCTGCTCAAACTGACAAGCATCGCAGGGGCCGAAAAGGCCCTCCCCCCGATCCCACCCCGGCAAACCCTGGCGCCACTCTATCCCGCTACAGGTGCGTTACGCGGACGGGTCGGTCTCTTTACCGGCTGTATCAGTTCTCTGCTTGAGGGTGAGGTACAGCAGGCGGCCATCGCGCTGCTGACAACGCTCGGTTATGAGGTGCACGTCCCGCAAAATCAGCGTTGCTGCGGCTCGCTGCACCAGCACAACGGCGAACCACAGCGGGCAGCGGAGCTGGCAGACGATAATATCCCCCTGTTCGATGAGATGGGGCTTGATGCGGTTGTTAGTACCGCCAGCGGCTGTGCTGCCCAGCTGAGTGAATACCCCCGACTCTATGGACAAGGTCACACGCCCTTTTATGAGGTCTGCGACTTTCTCTCCACTCTGGAGTGGCCCGATACCATTCAGCTCAAACCACTACAGCAGACGGTGTGGCTCCACCTCCCCTGCTCACAGCGCAACGTAATCGGTAACAGCGGCGCGGTGGCACAACTGCTCTCGCGCATTCCCCAGTTGCAGCTTGAGGCGCTGCCGGAGAATCACCTCTGCTGCGGCAGTGCCGGCAGTTATCAGCTGACCCGTCCCGACAACGCCAGTGCCCTGCGTGAGCGCAAGCTCAATTTGATCGACAGTACTGCCGAACTCATTGTCAGCAACAACCTCGGCTGCGCCCTGCACCTGCAATCCGGTCTGGAACAGCGTGGCAGTGCGGTTGAGGTGATTCACCCGTTATTGCTGCTAGTGCGAGCACTCCCATGAGGCTTGTCGCCACCCAACGCAACGAGTATCGTTATCCCATGAGACACTATTCACCCTTAGATAAGCTGATGATGAACCTCGACACCGCACTGCGCACGGTGGCGGGCAGGCCTATCCTTACCGAGCGCCCCAACCCCGCCGAGAATCTCCCCGAGGCAGAACTGAGTGAGGCCGAGCGCGAACTGGCGGGGCGGCTGATGCGCATCAACCACGCCGGAGAGGTCTCAGCGCAGGGGCTCTACCAGGGGCAGGCGCTCACCGCCAAGCTGCCCGAGGTGCGTGAGAAGATGGAGCGTGCCGCGCTGGAGGAGAACGACCACCTGGATTGGTGCGAACGGCGCTGCCGCGAGATGGGGACCCACGTCAGTTTTCTAAACCCAATCTGGTACGCCGGGTCGGTCGGCATCGGTGCCCTGGCTGGTCTCATCGGCGACAAGTGGAGCCTCGGCTTTGTGGTGGAGACCGAACACCAGGTCTGCAAACATCTCGATGAGCACATCGAACAGCTACCGGAACACGACCACAAGACCCGCGCCATCCTGCAGCAGATGTGGGACGACGAGGCTCGCCACGCCGATATGGCACAGGCCGCAGGGGGTGCTGAATTTCCTGCACCGATCAAAGGATTGATGCAATTTACCTCAAAGGTGATGACCAGGACCGCCTACTGGCTTTGACCCCTCGTATATCACGAAAAAAAGGCCGCGGTTGCGGCCTTTTTTCTGATGTGTATACCCCCGCTTATCGCACCCGCGACATATTCCTACCGTAGAAGATCTCGCGTATCTCGCGCTCTACCAGCTTGCGGATCTTTTTGCGCTCAGCAGAACTCAGCTCCTGGGCATCGACACCGAACAGATAGGTATCGATATCGAGATCCTTGAGCATCATCTTGGTATGGAAGATATTCTCCTGATAGACATTCACATCGATCATCTCATAGCGCATCTTGGTATCTCGGGCGATATAGTTTTCGATAGAGTTGATCTTGTGGTCGATGAAGTGTTTCTTGCCACGCACATCACGGGTAAATCCGCGCACCCGGTAGTCCATGGTGACAATGTCCGACTCAAAGCTGTGGATCAGATAGTTGAGTGCCTTCAGCGGAGAGATACGACCGCAGGTGGAGACATCGATATCGGCACGGAAGGTGGCGATCCCCTCATGCGGATGGGTCTCCGGATAGGTGTGAACGGTGAGGTGGCTCTTGTCGAGATGACCAACCACCGACTCCGGTGCGATATCGGGGATATCATCGGGTAGCGGACCCGGTGCCTCGGTGTTGGAGAGCTGCTCGGCAACGATGGGCTCCTCGGAGATGAGGATCGTCACGCTGGCCCCCTGCGGGTCGTAATCCTGATGGGCGATATTAAGAATATTGGCGCCGATGATGTCCGAGACATCAGAGAGGATATTGGTCAGGCGCTCGGCGTTATACTCCTCATCAATATATTCGATGTACTCCTGTCGCTGCGCATCGCTCGGCGTATAGCAGATATCGTAGATATTGAAGCTCAGGGTCTTGGTGAGGTTGTTAAACCCATGTAACTTGAGTTTTCTGCGCTTGACCAACGATAGGGACCTCCACATCACAATGAACCGGCACTCTCCGGCAGGGACCGGTTGACTCGCCGGCCATTTGTGCGGCTATTATCCACATTTCTGGCAAAAAGGGGATGAAAATTTCACCCCTCCACCACCTCAAAATCATGGGTAATCGACACACCGGCATTGCCCAGCATGATGGAGGCGGAGCAGTACTTCTCAGCAGAAAGTTCGATTGCCTTGGCCACCTTGCCCGCGCTAAGACCTTCACCCTTTACAATGAAGTGAACGTGGATCCGGGTGAAGACCTTGGGCTCTGTCTCAGCGCGCTCCGCCTCGATCTCCGCGACACAGTCGGTGACCGCCTGGCGCTGCTTCTTCAGGATATGGATCACGTCAAAACTGGTACACCCCCCCATCCCGAGCAGCAACATCTCCATCGGTCTCACACCCAGATTGCGCCCCCCCATCTCTGGGGGGCCATCCATCACGACCGCATGACCACTACCCGCCTCTCCCAGAAAGGTCACCTCTTCTACCCACTTGATTCTTGCCTTCATTTTGCAGTTTTACCTCTTAGATCCGGTGTTTTCCCCTCTGCCACGGCTTGCCTCAGGGGGGGATGGCTGGTATACCATAGCCCTCAACAACGACAACATGGAAAAACAACATGGCTGCCATAGCGCCACCTACTGTCAATCCAGCGGTTGAACGCTTTTTAGAGCACTGTCATCGCCGCCGCTATCCATCGAAAAGCTCCATCATCTGTGCTGGAGACAAACCCGATGTGCTCTACTACATCATCAAGGGCTCAGTTACTGTGCTCATCGAGGACGATAACGGCCACGAGATTGTACTGGCCTACCTCAGTCAGGGCGACTTTTTCGGTGAGATGGGACTGTTTGATGAGAAACAGGGTCGCAGCGCCTGGGTTCGTGCCCGTGAAGAGTGTGAGGTAGCCGAGATCAGCTACAGCCGCTTCCACCAGTTGGCGGAGGCGGACTCGGATATCCTGTTTCACCTCGCTACCCAGATGGCCACCCGCCTGCGCAAGACCAGCCGCAAGGTCAGTGACCTCGCCTTTCTCGATGTGACCGGTCGTATTGCGCGCACGTTGCTGGACCTTGCCAGGAGCCCCGAGGCTATCACTCACCCCGACGGGATGCAGATCAAGATCACCCGTCAGGAGCTGGGGCGCATCGTCGGCTGTTCACGGGAGATGGCGGGACGGGTACTCAAAACGCTGGAGGAGCAGCACCTCATTACCGCCAAAGGCAAGACCATCGTCGTCTTCGGTACCCGTTAACTATTTCACCTTTAGCTGGCACAGGCGTGCCGTCAACAGCTCTGGAAACCGTTTGTACCAGGTGGCGTTAAGCGGCGAGGGGTGTGGCAGCGGATGGAGCCTCAACTCCCTTGCCGTACCATCCAGAGCTGTCACCGTTACCGAAATGGCACGCTCAAATCGAGTATCCTCCCCCCAGAACGCCTCCAACTGCTGCTTTACCTCACGCGGCTGATTGATGGCAAACCAGAGAAAGGCCTCACGCCCCAGGGTGATCACATCACTCCCGTTCCAGCCTTTAATCAGAAGATCGGCGATCAGGGGCTGAAAGCGCTTCTTCACCTTCATCGACCACGCCTTGTTGCCCAACGGCTTGTAGGGGACGGTGTTGGCCCAGAAGAATTTTTTTCCCACCTCTACAGAGGCCTCAAAGTCAGGCATCTCCCTCTTATGCAGGTAGTGATAGATCGTGTGGCGCACCTTCTGACCCCCGGCACCGATAAAGGGCATCTGATGCTGCACCTCATCGCGACCAGGGTCACGACCGAAAAAAGCCACCGGCACATTCGCATCCCCCTGGCCAATCACCGGCTCCAGCGGGTCACGGCCATAGGCCCCATAGACCGCAATATCGACACCCTGCAGCCCCTGCGCCGCCTCACGAAAGGCTGCACGCCGTTCTCTCTCACCCACTACAGACTCCGGCATATCAGATTAAAGCTGCAAACTATACCGCCTTTAACAGAGTTTTCGTAGAATGGACAAACTCAAAGTGAATTGAATTTCTATGTCTGCATCCCAATGGTATGTCTACATACTGTGCTGTAACGACGACTCACTCTACACCGGTGTCACCACCAACTGCGCTCGACGCCTGCACGAGCACAACCACACCCGTCGTGGCGCCAGGTATACCCGTGCCCGTCGCCCGGTGACTCTTGTCTATAGCGAAGTGGCGGAGAGCCGTTCCTCAGCACAGCGGCGTGAAGCAGAAATAAGGCAGTTGAGTCGACAGCAAAAGAAACAGCTCATTGACGGAAAGTCCCCCTCTCCTTGACCTGATGAGCGATTCACTACACCATCAACCGATAAATGACCCCGCAACAGAGAATAACGGAAGCCGTGATGTCACAAACCTTTACCCCCATGAACGAAATCGAGAAGCAGCTTGTCGCGGCGCAAAGTGGCGAGATCGACGCCGAGACCTTTATGGCCGCGTTGTTGAATTCGGAACTTTTTATGCCTATTCTGAACGAGAAACCCGGGGTCGATAACCTGCAAACCTCACAAACTGCCCACCCCCTGACACTTGAGGATGAGGAGGGTTATCAGGTTGTCGCACTGTTCACCAGCCCAGAGCGCGGTAAGGCATTTTTAGCGGCCTATCCCGACTATCAGGGCGGTCTACTGGCCGAATTTACCTGGATTCTGGAGAAACTCGGCAGCGGATTGGGGCTCACCATTAATCCCGGCTGGGAGAGCGGGTTCGATATGAGTCCTGAGATGCTGCAGCAACTAACAACACAGGCCTGATGAGACAATTGCAATGGCCATTAAATGGGATCCCCCATGGGAAGTGACAAGAGATCCTTCGCCCGCATCCCCCTCCCGGTCGATGTAGAGGTAAGAGTCGATGGCACTGAGTTGATGGTGCTGGAAACCCTCGATATTAGTAACGGTGGCGCCTTTATCAAGGCTAGCGCCGAGCAATGCCCACCCGTAGGGACCGAAATTCTGCTCAGGGTAAAGGGGTCATTGGGTGGCGAAGAGCCACCTGTGGTACGTGCCAGAGTAGTACGCATTACCCCCGACGGGATAGGGGTTCAGTTTCTTGAGACGTGAAAGGATATAACCTGACCCTTTACAATGTTTATTAGCACGAGCTAATATGGCCACCCACAATTAATCAAACTACCACACCACAACTTCAGGAGTCCCGTCATGGCTGATGAGGAGAACAACACAGTGAACACCCCAAAAGGTGAACCCAAATCCGCAGAGATGGGCGGAGGGACCGCAAAAAAGGCTACCCCAAAAAAGAAAGTCGCCGCAAAAAAGTCGGCCCCCAAAAAGAAGGCCGTTGCGCCCGAAGCTACTGAGACAGCCGTTGCAGCTGCAACCGTAGCTACTCCCTCTAGCCCAGCACCGCGTCGCACCTACACCCCGCCGCCAAAGCGGATCTGGTGGCAGGCCCTTATCTTCATTGCGATTGTTATCTTCGGTTTCTGCCAGATCCGTGATGCCGCCAAGCCTCAATCCATTGATGAAGGCCTCACCGAGGCAAACACACTCGCCCCTTCGGTGCTCCCACCGATGATGCAACCCATGTCGCCGCTGAACAATATGGGCAACGGTATGCACAACGGCATGACCAACAGCATGAGAAATGGCATGGGCTTCGGCAATGCCCCGGCAATGCCCCCACAGGCCGCGCCCGCACAACCATCTGCTCCTCAACGGGCCGCTCCAGGCATGCCGCCACGCCCCTATGGCGCCCCACAGGGCTACTACCCACCACAGGGCTATCCGCAGGGGCCCGGTGTCTACGGCCCCGGTGGCTGGTATGGATCGGGCTACGCCCCCTATCCCATGCCCTATCCACCGCAATCTGCACCAGGAAGCCAGCCGCGTTAATGCCAGCAAAAAAGGCCTTTCCAGCAACGGAAAGGCCTTTTTTCTCTGCGGTTGAAGAAAGGTACTGGAGCGCGATCGCTCAACTGGATCAGCTACTTCAGCACCCCTTTGATGAGTAACCGGCGTGGTTAGCTGGCATTCAGTCGCCTGCCCCTTCTGATTTACCCCCCCGCCAGGGAGCGGTACGAGGTAATTTCACTTGAGATTGTGGTGTCACCATCGAACTGTTCGATCAATACCGGTAGATAGTCATATTTGTGTGCCACCCAGAAGAGGGTATCGTCACGGCGCACCTTAAGACACTCCAGCCTGCCAAGTTTTTCACTCTCAACCACACCGCTGCCTACCAGCTCAAACTCATACTGTTTCAGTTTGCTGCGATCGGCCACCGGGTAGCTATAGTGTTTCCCGCCCTGAAACAGCGAATCACGCAGCACGATCTGGATCATATGTTTATCTAGAGTGCCCCGTTCAACCTCCAATAATGTCGTCTTATCATCGCGTAGCGAACTGGCCTCGCCCTTCTCCCAGTCAAACTCAATCCGCTCAAACACCTCTTTCGAGCTTCCTGTATAGCGATAGGTATAACTGAGCGGTTTCCGCAGCCCATCCTCTTCCTGCCAGATACTCCGCTCAGTCACCACATCATCCTTGAACCAGGATACCAATCCAGTGGTGTGAGCCTTTGTCTGCAGTGTCTGACGACCAGCACGCAACTCCGTCAACTGCTGCTTCATCTCTCCCACCTTGACGCCGTTATAACTCACATCAAAGTTGGCGATATATGGCTTAAAGCGATGCAGCTGGCCGCTAGATAATTTCTCCCCCTTATCCTTATCACCTTTTGCAATTTCGGCCTCGCCCCCCTTTGAGGCGGTAACCGCAACAGCATCACTTTGTTGCGCTGCCGGTGACTCCTCATCGGGCTCTTCACCAGCCCACACCGTGAGGGAGCAACAGAGCAACAGGATGAAAAAGATGAAAATTTCCCTCTTTGCCTGAAATTTATTACCTGTGGTATCGAACATCATTCAGTAGACCCGTCGCATCAAATAGACCCAGAGCAGAAAGACCAGTACCGTCGGTGTCGCGGCACTCACCAGCGGAGAGATATCGTAGATAACGCCAAGGCGCGAAAAGATACCGTTAATCAGATAAAAGACGATCCCCGTCATACTCCCCACCATAATACGGTGGCCGATGGTAACGGCCCGTAGTGATCCAAAGACGAACGGCAGGGCCAGCAGGATCATCCCTGCGGTCGCCAGCGGCGTAAAAACACGCACCCACATGGCGGTCTCATAGCGCGCCGAGGCCAGCGCATTCTCACGCAGATAGCCGATAAAATCGACCAGCTCCCACAGCGCCAGATTCTCTGCCGGCATCGTCGCCACTTTCACCACCTCGGGGGTCAGGGTGCTGGGCCAGCGCTCCTCTTCATGATGTATCACCCTTACCCTTGCCTCATCAAAAAGTGTGGTGAGTACGGGCCCGACGCGCCACTCCCCCTGCTCGTAAACCCCCTGAGTGGCATTATCGATGGCAACCAAATTTCCATTATGAAACCGGTAACGGGTAAGGTCGTTAGCGCGCCCCCCCGGAACCAACCGTTTGATGTTAATAAAATCGTTACCATCACGCGCCCACAATCCGTCACCCGAGTTGATACTGATGCTTGTTTCCAGCAGCGCCAGCCGTTGTGCGTGGGCCTCTTTCTCCAGATAGGGGGCAATGCTCTCACCCACCACAACCGCCACAGCAATGATCAGCAAACCACTCTTCATCACCGCCCAGGAGAGACGCCGAATCGACACGCCCGAGGCACGCAATACAGTCAGCTCCCCACTCCCTGCAAGGGCCCCCATACCCACAATGGTTCCGACCAGCATCACCAGAGGAAATGCCTCGTAGGCCTGGCGTGGAATCAGCATCAGACAGTAGCGTACCACTTCAATAGTGTTATAACCGCCCTTACCCACATCACCCATCTCACCAACCAGAGTGCTGAAAAAATAGAGGGCTAACAGCACCAGCAGCACCATCAACACATGGTTGAGGAGAGTAACCCCTATATATCGCTCAGCCAGCTTCATCACTCGGCTCCCTGCCTAACTTCACGCCGCCTCGGCCACATCTGCTGTTTCCAGCTTAAAAACAGCAACAACATAATCGCCAGCAGATGAACCCACCACAGACCGAGCTCTGGCGGTACCTCTCCCTTGCCCAGCGCAGAGTGGCCAACCGTCAGCAGATTGTTGTACACCACATAGACCAGAATCCCCACAAAGAGGCCACGATAGCGCCCACTACGCGGTGAGGTCTTACTCAGAGGCACCGCCAATAGTGCCAGTAGCAGGGCACTCACCGGCACCGAAATCCGCCAGTGCAATTCAGCCAGATGGGAGGGGTGGTCTGATCGCCACAAATCAGCCGATGGGAGAGCATAGAAGGGGCGCCTTGATGCCTTGACCGAACGCTCCTTTATTCGAATGCCGTGTTCATCGAATTTAATAATCTGATAATCGCTCTGCCCCTCTACCCCCTCGTAGCGATAACCATCCTGTAACACAAGATAGCGCTCACCGTTTGGCTCCGTTTTCTCATACGCCCTGGATGCGTTGATCGTATAGCGAGTACGTGATTCACCCTCACCCTGCTCACCACGAATAAACAGACCTCTTAGCTCCTTTTTGGCGGACTCATAACCCTCTACATAGATCACCACATTGTCTGAGCCCAGACTATTGAATCGTCCCGGGATAATGCCCTCTATCTCCTGCTTGGCCGCTGCCTCATCGAGCATCTGCTTGCTCAGCTCTGCCACCCACGGGGCGAAGAACAGCGAGAGGTAGGCCACCACCACCGCCACCAGCAGAGACAACATTAACACCCCTGCGAACAGTCTCCGCGCCCCTCCACCACAGGCCATAAGGACAACGATTTCGTTATCCTTATAGAGTCGGGTAAAGGCCAGAAGGATCGAGAAGAAGAAGGCGAAGGGGAGGATGAATACGATATTTCCTACCCCCTTCAGGGCGAACAGCATCAGAAAGGCCCCCACAGGATAGTCCCCCTCCAGCACCTCGGTCGCCAGACGGATAAAGTTACTACTCAATAGCATCACCACCAGCAGCAGACTAACGGCAAGGAAGGTTAGGGTGATCTCCCGCATCAGATAGCGATCAATGATCAGGCGCATTTATTACCTGCTATGTGGTTGGTGTGAGAAGCCCCCTGCACAAAGATCTCCTCATCAGTATGGAATCGGTCGGCCTTTAAGTTTACGCTATCGCCCGAAGCGACAAAACCACCCCAGATATCAGGAGACACCATGGAGTTTGCAGCCACCACAGCCACCCCCGGAAAATTCTCTTCCGCCTGCCTCATTGTCGGCATCTATGAGGGCAACAAGCTAACCCCCAGTGCCGCTGCTGCAGATGAGGTGTGTGGTGGCCTGATCAAGCGGGTACTCAAGGGTGGAGACCTGAAGGGCAAGGTGGGCCAGACCCTGATGTTACAGCAGCCAGAGGGGCTTGGCTGCCAGCGTCTGCTGCTGGTCGGTTGTGGCAGGGAGAAGGGGTTGAGCGACCGCAACTACCGCAAGATCAGCGAGGCCGCAGCCAAGGCTTCCGTCGCCAGTAACGCCAAGGACGCCCTCTGTACCCTGAGCGAGTTGCCGGTACCCGAGAGGGAGCTGGACTGGCGGGTACGCCAGAGCATTGAGGCGTTCGGTCAGGCCAGCTATCGCTTCGAGCAGATGAAGAGCAAGAAATCAGAGGAGAAGCACCCGCTACACAAGGTCAACTTCCCTCACACCGGACGCGCCGATGGGGCACTGGTCAAACTCGGCATCCTGCAGGGACGCGCCCTGATCGCCGGAATGGCACTCAGCAAGGACCTGGCCAACCTGCCAGGGAATGTCTGCACCCCCAGCTATCTGGCCGATCAGGCCCGTGAGCTGGGCAAGCGCTATAAAACCATCAAAAGCACCATTCTCGATGAGAAGCAGATGGAGAAACTGGGGATGGGCTCTCTGCTCTCGGTGTCGCGCGGCTCTCGCCAGCCAGCCAGGCTGATCGTGATGGAGTATTCAGGCAGCACCGCCAAAAACAAACAGAAGCCTGTAGTACTGGTGGGCAAGGGGCTCACCTTCGACGCTGGCGGCATCTCCCTCAAGCCCGGCCCCGGCATGGACGAGATGAAGTACGACATGTGCGGCGGCGCCAGCGTCTTCGGCACCCTCAAGGCGATAGCCGAGATGGAGCTGCCGATCAACGTAGTCGGCGTGGTGCCCAGCTCGGAGAACCTCCCCGATGGCGATGCCAACAAGCCGGGTGACATCGTCACCTCGATGTCGGGCCAGACCATTGAGATCCTCAACACCGACGCCGAGGGGCGCCTGATCCTCTGTGATGCCCTCACTTATGTGAAAAAATACGAGCCCGATGTGGTGATCGACATCGCCACCCTCACCGGGGCCTGTGTCATCGCCCTCGGATCCCACGCCGCAGGTCTGCTGGCCAACAATGACGAGCTGGCCGCCAGACTGCTGGAGGCGGGACAGAAGTCGGGCGACCGCGCCTGGCAACTGCCGCTGTGGGAGGAGTACGACGAGCAGCTAAAGAGCCCCTTCGCCGACATGGCCAACATCGGTGGCAAGGAGGCGGGCACCATCACCGCCGCCTGCTTCCTCAGCCGCTATACCAAAGAGTATACCTGGGCCCACCTGGACATTGCCGGTACGGCCTGGAAGAGCGGTGCCAGCAAAGGAGCCACCGGGCGTCCGGTACCACTGCTTACTCAGTACCTCATCGACAAGGCCAAGGGCCATTGAGCAGCAGGCCATCATGACCCGTGTCGATTTCTATATTCTGGAGCAACAGCAGGGCGAGGCGCGCAACCGCTTCGCCTGCCGTCTTGCCGAAAAGGCGTGGCAACAGGGTAACCGGGTCTACATCCACACCCAGGACGCAGAGCATAGCCGCCGACTCGACGAACTGCTCTGGACCTTTCGTGACGGCAGTTTTGTTCCCCACGCCCTTGATCAGGACGCCAACGCCGATGTGGTGCCAATCCACATTGGTCATGGTGAGGAGCCTTGCCACCATGATGAGGTGCTGATCAACCTCACCGCCGAGGTCCCCCTCTTCTTCAGCCGCTTTGAACGGGTGGCAGAGATCGTTGATCAGAGCGAACAGTGCCGCACCCAGGGGCGGGAGCGGTTTCGCTTCTACCGCGATCGGGGTTATCCTTTAGAGAACCACACCATTAACGCCGGACAGGGATAAATGCGCGAAGAGAACAACCACCATGGCAGTCAGTCAGATAACTCTGGCGACCTGCTGACGGAGTTGGGCTCCATCAAGCAGCTGCTTGATGATGAGCTGGATCGTCCTGCGCCCCTCCCGGTCACCTCCATAGAGGAGATCGGCTCGGTAAAGGAGTACCTGCAGCTCAAGCAGGCCGCCGAACAGGCCGGTCTGAGCATTGAAGCCTATTTAGCCCAGCAACATAACGATGAGTCGACCATCGAACTGGAGCTTCTTGATGGCGATGAGGTCGACCTCCCGGTGCTGGGTGAAGTGATTAGCCTGGACGAAGAGGAGTCATCACCAGAGAGTCACGACCTGCTACTTGAGATCGCCGAGGAGGAGGAACGCCTCCCCCCCGTGAACAAAGCGACAAGCGTCGAGGAGTACTTCGCCGCCGTCGCTGCCGCAAAACAGCGAACCCGAACCCCGCAACCGCCCTCAACGCCCAGGCAACCCCTTAGCAAAATTGTCGATGATGATGATGAGATCCCCCTGCTGGATGAGCTTGCCGATGACGATGCGGCGCATAGCACCGCTGCGATGAGCATGGATGAGATGCAGGAGATGGTTGACTTTATCGTCAATCGCAAACTGCAACAGCTTCGTCCGGATATAGAGAAAGAGGTTCTCGCCGAGTTAAAGCGACTTCTGTCACTCTCTTCGCCACCACACGCCTGACAACCATCACCGCTATCCAGGGTTTCGTTACCACCTCAAAGCTCGCGTTCTACGCTATAATCGCGCGTTTCATACGTAGCCAAACTGAAGACTGAACAGACCGCCCGACCATGGACAAGACCTACAACCCCCACGCTATCGAACAACGCTGGTACCAGACCTGGGAAAAGAAGGGTTACTTCAAACCCTCAGGCGAGGGAGAAGGCGACGACTCCTACTGCATCATGATCCCGCCGCCCAACGTCACCGGCAGCCTGCACATGGGTCACGGCTTCAACAACACGGTGATGGACACCCTCACCCGCTACCACCGTATGAAGGGCCACAACACCCTGTGGCAGCCGGGCACCGACCACGCCGGCATCGCCACCCAGATGGTGGTGGAACGCCAGCTGGGCGCCCAGGGCAAGTCGCGCCACGACCTGGGGCGCGACGCCTTCATCGAGCGGGTATGGGAGTGGAAGGCGGAGTCGGGCGGCAACATCACCCGCCAGCTGCGCCGCCTGGGTTCCTCGCTGGACTGGAGCCACGAGCGCTTCACCATGGACGACGGCCTTAGCGACGCGGTGAAGGAGGTCTTCGTCCGTCTACATGAAGAGGGGCTGATCTATAGGGGCAAAAGACTGGTCAACTGGGACCCGGTACTGCACACCGCGGTCTCCGACCTCGAAGTTATCTCGGAAGAAGAAAACGGCCACCTGTGGCACTTCCGCTATCCGCTCACCGACGGTAGTGGGCACTTAGTCGTTGCCACCACCCGTCCCGAGACCATGCTGGGTGACTCGGCGGTCGCGGTTCACCCGGAGGATGAGCGCTACAGGCATCTGATCGGCAAGACCATCACCCTGCCGCTGGTGGGGCGCGAGATCCCGATCATCGCCGATGACTACGTCGACCCCGAGTTCGGTACCGGCTGCGTGAAGATCACCCCGGCGCACGACTTTAACGACTACCAGATGGGGCAGCGCCACGACCTGCCGATGCACAACATCTTCACCGTCGATGCGCGCATCAACGATGAGGCGCCGGAGAAATACCGCGGCAAGGACCGCTACGAGGCACGCGATGAGATTGTCCATGATCTGAAAACGATGGAGCTTTTGGAGAAGATCGACGATCACAAGCTGATGGTGCCGCGCGGTGATCGCTCCGGCTCCGTCATCGAGCCCTACCTCACCGACCAGTGGTTTGTGGATCTGACCCGCGACAAGCAGGACGACGGTCGCCCCGGCGGCAAGGCCGCTATTACCGACCCGGCGATTCAGGCGGTGCGCGGCGGCGAGATCAACTTCACCCCCAAGAACTGGGAGAACACCTACTTCCAGTGGCTGGAGAACATCCAGGACTGGTGCATCAGCCGCCAGATCTGGTGGGGCCACCGCATCCCCGCCTGGTATGACGAGCAGGGTAATGTCTACGTAGGTCGTGACGAGGCCGAGGTGCGCGAGAAACACAATATCGCCCTTGATGTCGCGCTTGAGCAAGATGAGGATGTACTCGACACCTGGTTCTCCTCCGCCCTCTGGCCCTTCTCAACCCTCGGCTGGCCCGAAGAGACTGACCGCCTCAAACAGTTCTACCCCACCAGCGTGCTGGTCACCGGTTTTGACATCATCTTCTTCTGGGTCGCCCGCATGATCATGTTCGGCATGAAATTCATGGACGGCCAGATCCCCTTCAAGGACATCTACATCCACGGCCTGGTGCGCGACTCCCACGGCCAGAAGATGTCCAAGTCCAAGGGCAACGTGCTCGACCCCATCGACCTGATTGACGGTATCGACCTGGAGTCACTGGTCACCAAGCGCACTGCCAACATGATGCAGCCCGAGCTGGCAAAGAAGATCGAAAAGCAGACCCGCGCCGAATTCCCCGACGGCATCCCCGCCTTCGGCACCGATGCGTTGCGTTATACCTTCGCCTCGCTCGCCTCCACCGGCCGCGACATCAGCTTCGATCTGGGCCGCGTAGAAGGCTACCGCAACTTCTGCAACAAACTGTGGAACGCCACCAACTACGTGTTGATGCAGACCGAAGATAAAGACTGTGGCCTGAGCGGTGATGTGGAACTCTCCCCCGCCGACAAGTGGATCATCTCGCGCCTGCAGCAGACCGAGAAGGCCGTGACCAAGGCGCTGGATAACTACCGCTTTGACCTCGCCTCCAGTGCCATCTACGAGTTTACTTGGGACGAGTACTGCTCCTGGTATGTGGAACTTTCCAAGCCGGTGCTCTACTCCGACACCAGCGCCGAGGCCGCCAAGCGCGGCACCCGCCGCACCCTGGTGCGGGTGCTGGAGACCATCCTGCGCCTCGCCCACCCGATCATCCCCTTCATCACCGAAGAGATCTGGCAGAAGATCGCACCGCTGGCCGGAGTGGAAGGCGACACCATCATGCAGCAACCCTACCCGGCAGCCGACGAGTCAAAGATCGACGAGCAGGCCGAGAAGGAGATGCAGTGGGTGATGGAGTTTATCGTCGGCGTGCGCAAGATACGATCCGGCATGAACATCAAACCCAGCAAGCCGCTGCCGATCCTGCTGCAAAACGGCTCCGCCCAGGACATGGCGTGGCTCGACGCCAACGAGGCCTTCATCGCCTCCCTCGCCAAAACCGAATCGATCACTTGGCTGGCCGATGGTGACGAGGCCCCCGATGCCGCCACCTCCCTGGTCGGCGAGATGAAGCTGCTGGTACCGATGGCAGGCCTCATCGACAAGGAGGCGGAACTGGCGCGTCTCAGTAAAGAGATCGACAAGCTGGAGGGCGAAGTCAAACGCACCGAGGGCAAGCTCAACAACGAGAAGTTCGTCGGCAAGGCACCCGAAGCGGTGGTGCAGAAGGAAAGGGATAAGCTGGCTGAGGCGAAGAGTTCGCTGGCCTCGTTGTTGGAGCAGAAGGCGAAGATTGAGAGGTTGTAGGGGTTGGTGTAGGGTGGGTTAGCGTCAGCGTAACCCGCCGGCCAGCTGTGAATGGTGGGTTACGCTTTGCTAACCCACCCTACGGCCCTATATCTACCGGGGTGTATGGTTATCCCAAGGATGAGGCGGCGAGGATTGCTGTGGGGGTGATGCGGGAGTTTGAGGGGAGGTTTGAGAGGGTGGTGGCTTGTCTTCACAGTAGTGGGGATGAAGCACTTTACCGGACGGTGGTAGAAGAGAGAGATGGGAAAGGGTACTGACCCTTTTATTTCGTGGGCACGTTGTGCCCACCCTACAGGGCTTCGGCGCCCCTTATGTAGGTCGTTATGGGGTAATTACTTTGAAGAAAAAATCAGCCACATTGTCTTTAATAATAATTTTACTCACACCTATTCTATCTTATGCGGATAACACTGAGTATCCATATAAAGTGCTTGTGGGTGCCACAGGTAACAGAACGTTAATAAAAACAAATGACAGATGGATTCATATCAGATACTCCAATAAATCAAACCAAGAAGCCTTGAAAATGCTTCTTGGTTTAAAATGGGAAGTTCTGGATAGAAATAATGAAAACAAAATATTTATTCGCGGCCAATTGCTTGAGTCTTATGGCATAGATAAACATAATGTAAGGAAAATATTTGATTTCATTTTGCAAGAATGGAAAATTAGTTGTCCTTTTGAATATTACGTCATGCCTGAGGACTGGGTTCCAGGAGACAATATGCAGGTTAAAACAAAAGATTTATTAGATGAAAGCTTCTTCATAAATGCCGGGACAAAAGAATTTGGAAAATATTGCAGGTTTAGCAAGTAGCCCGGATGTAACGCAGTGTAAGCCGGGGTTATGTTGGCTTTCCCGAATTACGTTTCACTTCATCCGGGCTACGGCTCTAATCAGAGCTTAGCCCTCCTCCGCCTCCCTTATCCGCCTTTGCCGTTCCTGCTCCTCAAGCATGGCGGCCTGGATCTCCTGCATCACGACATCGACATCGGCCGCCTCTTCGCTTTCGGTAAACTGGCCGGTTAACTCTACATCAGGAGTCAGCTCACCGTTTTCATAGAGTGCCCAAATTTCTTTGGCGTAGTGGGTCTCATATAATTCTGGTGCGAATTGGGCGTAGTAGGTGGTCATGTTGTTGATGTCGCGCGCCAGCATCCACTGGGCGTTGTTGTTGCCGGCGGCATCGACTACCTGTGGCAGGTCGATGATCACCGGGCCGTAGTCATCAACCAGTACATTAAATTCGGAGAGGTCGCCGTGTATCAGGCCAAGGCACAGCATTTGTACGATGTAGCGCATCACCTGGGCGTGGTCTTCCAGCGCCTGATCTGCGGACATGGAGACGTCGTTCAGGCGCGGTGCGGGTTGTCCGTCGTCACCCCGGATCAGTTCCATGAGCAATACGCCGTCAAAACAGCCATAGGGTTGGGGCACGCGAACGCCGGCATCGGCGAGTCGATAGAGGGCATCGACCTCGGTATTTTGCCATGCCGCTTCCTGCTCGCTGCGACCAAACTTTGAGCCCTTTTCCATGGCACGGGCGCGACGGCTGTTACGCACCTTGCGCCCTTCCTGATACTGCACGGCTTGCTTAAAGCTGCGCCTATCGGCCTCTTTGTAGACCTTGGCGCAGCGGATCTCCGTGCCACAGCGCACCAGGTAGACGGCGGCCTCTTTGCCGCTCATCAGCGGGCGTATGACCTCGTCAACCAGGCCGTCATCGACCAGCGGCTGAATTCGTTTTGGCGTTTTCATTGCTCCCTTATACCTTAAGCTGTGCATTAAAAGGAGTATTGTGCCCCGCAAGTGGCATCGACAAAAGCGAATGACCGTCAAAGACGGTCTGTACCGTGCTACTTCACTACTGTTGCGCTCGGCACGCTGATCACTCATCGGTTGCAGCCATCACACGATTTACGCTAAGTTACCCTAAACAAAAACAATTAAATCGACAGGAACATAGCATTGACTAACGAAATCAATTTTAATGATGCGATAGAGATCCTGCCAGGGGTCTACTGGATCGGTTTCTTTGACGATGAGTCCAAACTCAACAGTAACCCCTACCTGATTGTTGAAGAGGACGAGGCGATACTGATCGACCCGGGATCGATTCCAGACTTTCCCGTTGTCATGCGCAAGATCATCGACGTCATCAGCCCGGATAAGATTTCTACCATCATAGCCGCCCATCAGGATCCCGATGTCTGCGGCAACCTGCCGGTGATGGAGGATGTCATCCACCGTGATGATCTAAAGATCGTCGCCCACTCCACCACCCTCCGGCTAATCTATCATCTAGGGATAAAATCAAAACTCTATGCGGTAGATGAGCACGACTATCAACTCACACTCAGAAGTGGTCGTATCCTGAAATTCATTTTCACCCCCTATCTCCACTCCCCCGGCGCCATCGCCACCTACGATACGCAGACCAAATCACTCTTTAGCAGCGACATCTTTGGCTCATTGTCGAAATCGCGTGACCTTTTCGCCGGTAGTGATTTTCCCGGCACCATGGAAAAGTGGCATCAGAGCATCATGCCAAGCAATGCCCTACTGCAACCTGCAATGAATCGATTCAGGGCGATGGAGATTGAGCGCATTCTGCCGCAGCATGGCTCACTGATTGATACCCCACAGGTGGCAACAGCGATAGACCACCTGGCACAACTGCCTTGTGGTATTGACCTGATGCAGGAGTAATCACCGATGCCTAGTCACACGATGTCGAGCCCACTCGCCAACTTTACCCGTGTCAGTCGCTCGCTTATTGAACGTGCGATGGAGTTGCGCTGTCAGGCCTACCTCTCTAACGCCAAGCATATGCTACTGCTACAGACCATTATGGAGATCGACAGCAGCAAGCGTGACCTGGCGGCCACCAATCAACAGCTGCGAGAACTGGATAAGATTAAGACCCTCTTTATCGCCGGACTTACCCATGAGTTGAACAACCCGTTGAGTGCCATCATCGGCTATACCGAACTGATCATGAAGGGGATGGCCGGGCCCTTAAATGAGATACAACAGCAGTATATGCGTAACGTCGCCACCTCGGCAGAACACCTTAAGGAGATTGTGGCCGATGCACTCGATATCGCCAAGATTGAATCCAATGCACTGGAGCCTAACTACAGTACCTTTGATCTCTCTGCCGCAGTGGAAGAGGCGGTCTGCCAGCTTGAACCGGTGGCGAGAGAAAAGGGGCTGATGCTCGTCATACAAAACCGCGACGCTAACACTCTATATTCCGACAAGCGACGTCTGGTGCAGTGCCTTATTAATCTTATCTCGAACGCCATCAAATACAGTAGCTCTGGTAGTGTAGATATCGCCACATCTCGGCACGGGGATAGTATCGATATCTCAATTCGTGACTATGGTACGGGTTTGAGCGATGAGGACCTGAAAAATCTTTTCGAAATCTTTCATCGTGGTGTCTCCGCAAAACGGAGCAAGGAGATGGGACATGGTATCGGCCTGTTTCTTACCCACAAGCTGGTACATAACACTCTGCGAGGTACAATTGATGTAAAGAGCGAGCTGCACAAGGGCTCAACCTTTACCATCACACTGCCCATTTCAACCGCAGAGAATTCCTAACCGAGGCCAGGAAGCGTTATTTACTCTCATCGGCTGTTGCCGTTATGCCGAGCGGTTCTCATCTTCTTCATCCGACATTACCGAAACCGCTCTCTTACGCTGATACTCATTGATGTAGTACTCGGTCACCGTAAAGACAATCAACGCAAGTATAAACTCCACCACAAAACTGAGTAACTCAAAGGTGGCCTCACTCACCACAGGCCGTTCTGCCAGTACACCCCACAAGTTTCCAAACTCACGCTTCTCCACCAGGCTCTCTACCACCCTTGTGGAGAGCATCGCCATGCCCAGTCCTGCCGCATTGCCTGTCAGGGTAGCGGTACTCCGTTTCCTCCAGTCCTGCTGGCTGTGGATCTTCGCCACCTCCCCCTTCAGCCGAGCAGAGCCCGCACCTACGGCAGGTACCACACGTTGTCGGGTCACCCCATAGAGACCCACCATACACCGTTTTGTACCCGGCCAAAGCTTTACACAGATAAAACGCCAGACCGTTGCCAGTAGCTGGCGTGCCCTCTCTTTGACCCCACCGCTATGTGGTTCCTGCTCACTCATCACGCCCCCTGCAAGGCATATCAATCATTAACCAGTGCGCATACTACCCAAATAGCGCATCGTTTTTCATCGAATAACACCACAATTTCGGCAGAGATGAGCACAGCATGCCCACAACTCTGCAGGCATGATAAAATGCCCGCCTACTGTGTAGCGGAATGGCCCGATGAAATCGCTAATCAAGATGACTGAATACAGCCACGGCTCCGGTTGCGGCTGCAAGATCGCCCCCAACCTGCTGGAGGAGATCCTCAACAGCGGCTTTGCCATGCCCCTTGATCCCAAACTCCTGGTAGGCAATGACTCACGCGACGACGCCGCCGCCTATGACCTGGGTGATGGCCGCTCGGTAATCAGTACCACCGACTTTTTTATGCCTATTGTCGATGACCCGGAGGAGTTCGGCCGCATCGCCGCCACCAACGCTATCTCCGACATCTACGCTATGGGCGGTACACCGCTGATGGCGATCGCCATCTTCGGCTGGCCCATCGACAAGCTGGGGCCTGAGGTGGCCGCTGCAGTGGTCGACGGCGGGCGCGGCGCCTGCCGCGATGCCGGGATCCCGCTCGCCGGGGGGCACTCCATCGACTCTCCGGAGCCGATCTTCGGTCTCGCCGTCACCGGCATTGTCAACAATGAGAATCTCAAGCAGAACAACACCGCCACTGCCAACTGCAATCTCTATCTCACCAAGCCACTGGGCATAGGCATCCTCACCACCGCGCAGAAGAAAAAGATCCTCAAACCGGAGCATCAGCGCCTCGCCCCCGACACCATGTGTCAGCTCAACCAGATCGGTGCGGCGCTGGGCCAGCTGAAGGGGGTCTCAGCGATGACCGATGTCACCGGTTTCGGTCTGCTCGGCCACCTGCGCGAGATGTGCGAAGGGAGTAGAGTACGTGCGGAGATCGACTACGAAGCGGTGCCCAAGCTCGAGCACATCGAGGAGTACATCGCCGCCGGTTGCTCGCCTGGTGGAGCGGCACGCAACTTCGCCAGCTATGGCCACAAGGTGGGCGAGATGAGCGACACCCAGCGCGCCCTGCTCTGCGACCCACAGACCTCTGGCGGCCTGCTGGTGGCTGTTACACCCGAGAGCGAGGCTGCGTTTCATGCCACCGTCGCCGCAGGTGGAATGGCGCTTAAACCCATCGGTCGGCTTATTGAGGCGGGTGATGGCCCACTCATCACCATCAAGTAATCGCGATGTCTGAAGAGCTGCCACAGGTAGAGGATTTTCGTCGTCTTGTGGTGGATGATGTGCCGCTACTCGACGTGCGCGCCCCGATCGAGTTCTATCAGGGCCATTTTCCCCACGCTGAAAACCACTGGCTGATCGACGATGCCGAACGCGAACAGATCGGCAGGCAGTACAAACACCTGGGGCAGGACGCCGCCATCGACATGGGCCACGAACTGGTTCAGGGTGAGAAGAAGGCGGCACGCGTCATCGAGTGGCAGACCTTCGCCGAACAGCATCCCGACGGTGTGCTCTACTGCTTTCGCGGCGGTATGCGCTCGAAGATCTCCCAGCAGTGGTTGTATGAGGAGACCGGCATTATGTACCCGCGCATCAAGGGCGGTTACAAGGCGCTGCGTCGTTTTCTTATCGACGAGCTGGAGGCCAGCTGTCAGGAGGTCAATCCCTTTGTCATCGGCGGGCGTACCGGCGTCGGCAAAACCATTCTGCTACACAAGCTCAGCCCGATGATTGACCTGGAAGGGCTGGCCTGGCACCGCGGCTCCGCCTTCGGCAACCACGCCACGCCGCAGCCGCGCCAGATCAGTTTTGAGAATGCCCTGTCCATTGAACTCATCAAAATCCGCGCAGCCGGTAATCCCCCCTTCGTGGTGGAGGATGAACACCGCAACGTCGGCTCCTGTTTTATCCCCGATAACATCCGCGACAAATTCCGCGCATCGCCCCTGATCATTCTGGAGGCGACACTGGACGAACGGGTGGAGAACACCCATCAGGAGTACATCTTCGAGGCGCTGGCCGAACATATCGACATCTATGGTGACGATGGCTTCAACAAGTGGGCCGAATACCTGCTCACCAGCATCGACAAGATCAAAAAACGCCTCGGCGGCACCCGCCACGGCGAACTGCGCAAGGTAATGGAAAACGCCATCGCCCAACACCGCAATAACGGCGATGTAGAGGCGCACCGCGACTGGATCCGTGAGCTGCTCGGCGGCTATTACGACCCGATGTACGATTACCAGATCAAGACCAATGAGAAGCAGATCGCCTTTGGGGGAGATAAGGCTGCGGTAACCGAATACTTAGCAGAACAGGGAATCCACCCTATAGCGTAAACCCTTCAACGGTTTTGGCATCTCAGACATACTTCCCCACACTATTCAGTAAATCATTTACATCGAGCGGCTTGGTGCAATAATCCACCGCCCCCGCCTTCATCGCCTTGAGAACGTCAGGGGGATTATTCAGTGCGGTAAGCATGATCACCGGTATCTCCTGTAACACCGGCTCTTTCTGAAGTTCATCGAGAAATTTATAGCCATCCATCACCGGCATAACGATATCCAGCAGTATCAAATTGGGCAACCAGCCCCGTTTCATAATAGAGAGCGCTCGCTCACCATTGCTGGCATGCTCGCATTGATACCCCGCCACACTCAGCGCCATGTTGACCGTTTGCGCAATCAACTCCTGATCTTCGACCAGTAATATGCGCTTCGCACCACCGTGATTGCTCATGCTACTGCTGTTACTCCAATCCCATAAGAACGTTATCTTGTTCGCCTCTTTACTACTCTCATGAAATTGGTGTCGGGGGGATGATTTTCAAGTCGCTCATTTATTCCCCCTCTGTGTAGAGGTGTTCTAATCCACTACCAGCGCATCATCGGTAGCGGCCGCCAGGGACGGGTAACAAGCTCACGCAGTGTGCGTCGTAGCAGAAAGGTATGAAAACCGGCGTTGGGGAACCGCTTTCTAATGGTGCGAACGTGGTGTTTTTCGATGCCGGAACGCATCACCCCCAGGGTCACATCACACCAGTCGGCGCGGCGAAAGCACTCCACCAGTTCATTAGCCTGATAGGAGGTGATCTTGTGGTGCTGTTCGATCATCTCACCTACTACGCCAGACCACTCATCCAGTCCGTGACGCTGCAGGTAGGCGCTCGCATGGTGGCGTGAGGGAGAGAGATAGTCGAAGGTGTCATCGAGCCAGATAGCAATATCATGAAAGCAGGCGGCGATAATCACCTGCCGCAGTTCAGTGTCACTCAGTTCGCGCTGCAACGCAGAGAGATTAATCACACGGTAGACGTGGTTGCGATAGGCCGGAAAATCTCTTCCTAGCGGTTCTCGCCACTGCTCCAGCAGTGCCTCTACCTCTTCATTATCGTTAACCACTGCGCCTCCCTGCCTCGCTGATCACTAATAATGTCCGTAGACGATCAGATGGCGATCACCGCTACTCTCTACCCTCAACCGCTCCAGCCCCGCCTGCTGCAGTTGAGCCTTCACCTCATCTACCGTGTAGGCGGCCAGCAGGGAATTTCTAAAATCGTGTTTTAACACCTCGGGTTCATTTTTCGCGTAGTGGTCTGTGAGGTTGTCCGCATCGGACTCTGAGTCGGGGCGACGTAGATCCATCACGAAGATCGGTGCCCCGCTCTCGGCAAACTGTTTAATGCTATTCCACAGCACCATCGGCTCGGCCAGGTGGTGCAGCAGGCTGTTGCTTATGAGGGCGCTGTAGTGCTCCTTCGGCAGGCCCTTTACCGGAAGCTGGCGTTTGAACAGCCGCACCTGCTCGTGCAGGCGGATAGCATCGATGTTGATGCGGGCGAAGTGGAGCATCGCCTCGGCGCCGTCGATGGCATGCATCCGCATCTGTGGGAAGGCGTTGGCAAAGCGGATGCAGATATCGGCCGTGCCGCAACCGAGATCGAGTACCAGGCGGTCGAACTGCTCACCGGGAAACTTCTCCTTAATAAGTTCGATAAAGCGGTTGTGCGGCTCCTCAAAGTCGGCCAGCGAGTAGGCGCGCGCCTGCTCCATCTCTTCCATTAGTTCGGGTTCTGGCGTGCGCGACAGACTCACTCGGGCAGCACCTGCTCTCCGGCAATCAACTGCTCGAAGCTCTCGCGCTGGCGCACCACGTACACCCTGTCACCGTCTACCATCAGCTCCACCGCGCGGGGGCGGCTGTTGTAGTTGGAGCTCATGGTAAAGCCGTAGGCGCCGGCGGAGCGCACCGCTAGCAGGTCGCCCTCCTTAAGCGCCAGTTCACGATCCTTGCCGAGGAAGTCGCCGGTCTCGCAGACCGGGCCGACCACATCGTAGTGCTGCGACGGCAGATCGTCACGCGGTTCGACCGGAATAATATTCATCCACGACTGATAGAGCGCCGGACGCATCAGGTCATTCATCGCCGCATCGACGATGGCGAAATTCTTCTCCTGGTGGTGCTTGAGGTATTCGACACGAGTCAGCAACACCCCGGCGTTGCCGACGATGGCACGCCCCGGCTCGATGATCACCTTAAGGTCACGCCCCGCCAGCCTGTCGAGCAGCGGTGCAGCGTAGTCACCAGGCAGCGGCGGGGTCTCGTGGTTGTAGGTGATGCCAAGGCCGCCACCCAGGTCGATATGTCGCAGCGCGATCCCCTGAGCGGTGAGGTGATCGACCAGCGCCAGAACGCGGTCAAGGGCATCGACAAAGGGGGTCACCTCGGTGAGCTGCGAGCCGATATGGCAGTCGACACCAATCACCTTCAGATTGGCCATCTCGGCGGCGCGAGCATAGACCACCGGCGCGTGCTCAATGGCGATGCCGAACTTGTTCTCCTTCAACCCGGTGGAGATATAGGGGTGGGTCTTCGCATCCACATCGGGATTGACGCGCAAGGATACCGGCGCCTTCACTCCCATCATCTCGGCCACCGCGTTGATCCGCTCAAGCTCCGACTCCGACTCGACGTTAAAGCAGTGGATCCCCAACTGCAGGGCGCGCTGGATCTCATCCGCCCGCTTGCCGACACCGGAGAAGACCACCTTGCTCGGGTCGCCACCGGCCGCCACCACCCGCTCCAGTTCACCACCGGAGACGATGTCGAAGCCAGAGCCGAGGCGCGCCATCAGGTTAAGCACCGCCAGGTTGGAGTTGGCCTTCACCGCATAGCAGACCAGGTGGTCAACTCCGGTGAGTGCCGCATCGAAGGCTCGCCAGTGGCGCTCTATAGTGGCGCGGGAGTAGACGTAGGCGGGGGTGCCGTACTGCTCCGCCAGCTCGGAGAGCGGCAACTGTTCGGCGCAGAGATGGCCATCGTGATAGTTAAAGTAGTCCATTCGCTACCTGCTTTCTGTCTGTTCTGTCTCTTCGGGCGGAATGAAGAGATCCCCCTTGGCACCACAACCGGCCAGCAGACTCATCACCCCCAGCAGGGCGATCACCGCCCACAGGGTGTATTGTGCCCAGCAGATCCGCATAATAACTCTCCCAATTGGTGCTAATGCGGTTGATTATAAGGCTTTGGTAATATATTTACTAAATTACTGAAACAAAAACAGGTTTAACCATCATGACAGAGAGTGAATTTCATCAGCGGGTCGATGCCATGCTACTCGCCATAGAAGAGGCGATAGACGAGAGTGGCGCCGATATCGACTACGAAAATGGCGCCGGCATCCTCACCCTGGAGCTGGAAAACGGCAGCCAGATCATCATCAACCGTCAGACCCCGGTAAAACAGCTCTGGCTGGCGGTGCGCAGTGGCGGCTACCACTTCGACTGGAGTGATGATGCCGATGGCTGGGTGCGCGATAGCGATGGGGCCGCGTTCGTCGATGTGTTAAATCAGGCCCTTGAGGCACAGGGTAGTGAGACCCTGCAGCTTGGTTAGCGCCTCCGCTGGTTTCTTTGACCTGAATCAAACATCAAGAATTAGCATCTGCTAATATAAGCCCCTACCCAAATCAGGCCGACACATGTACCGACTCTTTTTCATCCTGCTATTTTGCTCGTTAAGCCTGACCACCCAGGCCGCCCCTGACGGGGCCCGCCTCTATGAGCTCAACTGCTCCGCCTGCCACGGTCTTAATGGTGAGGGGGGAGTGGGCGTACCACTGGCCCTGAACGGTTTTCTCAATGCAGTGGACGATAAGTTTCTCTTCACCACCATTCGTGAGGGTCGCCCCGGTCGAGTCATGCCCGCCCACCCTTCGCTAAGTGACGCACAGATCCGCGCCATCATTGAGCACCTGCGCGGCTGGGAAGAGAACAGGGATGAGGTAACAAAGCGACAGTACCGTCAGGTAAATGGCGATGCCGAACGCGGCAAAACACTCTACGGCGGCTATTGCGCAGGCTGCCACGGCAGCAACGGCGAAGGGGGACACGGGACCGGGGTCACCTTCTCGCGTCCGCGGGACCTGCCGATTATGCCACCGGCACTCAACAATCCCGGTTTTCTCAATGCCGCCAGCGACCAGATGATCAAGCGCACCCTGATGGAGGGACGCGAGGGGACGCCGATGCGCTCCTACATCAAGATGGGGCTCAATGAGCAGAACATCGATGACATCGTCAGCTATGTGCGCAGCTTTGAAAAAACAGCCATCCACTGGAAGCCCAAGGAGGAGCAGAGCCCGGTACTGACTCAGGACTCCGACTATAGCGTGGAGGAGACGGTTAAGAATATTCAGCGCGCCGCTATCGGAAAAAATTTCCGTATCATCCGCGTGCAGAACCTGGAGGAGGGGCTCTTTCCCGAGGCCGAGCAGAATAAGAAGCAGGTGGTCGTCTACTTCTGCAACTTTAATTTTATTAACAAGGCACTCAGCCTCGACCCGCGCATCGGCCTCTTTATGCCGTGCCAGATCACCGTTTATGAAGATGAGGCGGGGGTACACATGATGACCATCAACCCCCAATACCTCAGCCGAGTCTATAACAATGCCGAACTCGATCAGGCGTGTGAACAGATGAGCAATGTCTATACCGAGATCATGGAGGAGGCCTCACTATGAAGAAGCTGACGCAACTCCTGACCGCCTTGCTCCTAATCACCTCACCGGCGCTCTATGCGGGTAACGATCAGTTACTGATGATGCGCTCTGCCCAGAGCTTCCCCGAAACCATGCTCGCACTGCAGAAGAGTATCGGTGAATATGGGTATACCGTCTCGCGGGTGCAGCGGGTCGATATCGGCCTGACCAGCAGCGGCTTTGCCACCGATAAATATCGCATCGTCTTTTTTGGCAAGCCCGAAGAGGTACGCCACCTCACGGCGCGCTACCCACAGCTCATCCCCTACCTGCCGCTGAAGATCACCCTCTTTGCCGAGCAGGACGAGACCGTGCTCACCACCTTCGACCCCACCATGTTGAGCGTGCTGGCAAAC